>Ga0255110_1000184_pt1 | contig 18171 bp, 45 predicted proteins | sample Law_Miss_RepC_8h_FD_188479 | JGI IMG/M metagenome (GOLD analysis project Ga0255110, IMG submission 188479) | Freshwater microbial communities from St. Lawrence River, New York, United States - Law_Miss_RepC_8h | ecosystem: Environmental > Aquatic > Freshwater > River | place: USA: New York... | reverse complement strand
CATCGTAGCAGCTATCGAGTACTTCAAGCTCCACCCTGAAGAGACAAAGTGCTGCGCAGAAGACGAGCCTCTCGTCCTCGAAATCGTGAGCATTGAAGAGCTCCCACCTCACATTCAACTCATGCTTCCATGAAACCCTACGCCCGGCTCAGAGCTTCGCGGTACGTTCCCCATTACTGCATCATCCGTCGCAACCCCACGCACCGCGCGAAGGAAATCATTCGCGCAGCCAACCGAGCCCTCAAGAAACACACCCGCCAGGCACTCGAACGGGAGCTTCGCTCGGATCTCGTTGAAACCTTCGCTTCCATGCCACCATGAACGCTTCCATTCCCATCTCCAAACTTCCAACCAACGCCGAGGACCCCTACGACTACCCTCACGTGGAAATCCCCGTCACTTCTTCCCTTGGAACCCATCTCCTCCTTCCTCTGAACTACACGGCCGACCTCGTGTACATCGCAGAGATCAATGGTTTGCACGCGCGATATGACACGCACGAGACCGAACGCATCCTCGAGCACCTGTTCAATGAAGGACACGTTATGAAGTGCGTCGAGACCTATAAGTGTATTTACACAGGGAAGTTCCTTACACAGAACATGTACCGGGCTGTTGAGCCATGAACTCTGCCTCATCCCCATCTGTATTTTGCTCGTGTGGAGAAGAATGGAGCTACGCGTACTTGTACTCACTGGCTCGCGTTAGCGATGTCATTCCTATCACGCTTGATGACGCTTCTCGGGCCACACTGGCGCTCGAAGGTTTCTTCTTCGGGCGCAATCTGTCCATCCTCAAGTCGTGCCAATCGTGTAACGGCCTCCCTCCCCACCATGACTAAGCCCACTGCTGATCTTGCTGCGCGTTTCCGTGCAGCAATCGAAAGCGCTTTAGCTTCTGGATCCCTGAGCCCTGCTACGGCGGCCGCCGCTTCGGAGTTCCTGGTAACAGGTGAAGTGACTACGTGGTTCCATCTGCACGATGAAGAGCCGTTCGACGACACTTCGCTCCACGGAATCAGCTACTGGGCCCGGTGGGCTCTGTACTGGCGGAGGCGCGATGGAGCACATTACTCCGAGCACGACGTGAAACCACTCGAAGACGAGCTCGCGAAATCCCTGCACCATGAACCGCGCAGTTGACTCCACCTCGCTCGCAAGGGCACGCGCTGCCCTTTTAGCAGCCCTTCCGCTAATGGAACAGGGCACAGCTCTCCTTGAAGAAACTGCCAGCTTCATAACTTCAGGCATAGTTAGCACAGAAGTCCCCCACGAGTACCGGGGCCACTCCTTTGCTACCCGTAAATATGTGCTGTGCGAAGCCACATACCTGATGCGCTCTATCTACAGATCTACTCATGGGGATAATACCCTCCATGTTTCGTGGATCGTTGATCTCGAGTACGCGTTAGCCCGATACAAAGGTCATGAGCCCTAAACTCGAAACCCGTTACCGTGCAGCCATCGCCAAGGCACTCCCTTACGTGACATGCCCTTCCATCACGGCAGCTGCAGCGGAATTCCTCGTCTCCGGAACCATTGAATCAGTCATCCCCATACCTTCTGTCGAGGATCCCCTGACAAGAGAAACCCACGCCGTGCGCGAGCTTGCCTTCGTGCTTCAGGATCTCCAGGGAACCTTTTACCTAGAGGCCAAAGGACTGAAAACCCCCTGGCTCTACGATCTCGAAAGAGCCCTTAATGCTATACTCCGCAATAAGCCCCATGACTAAAGAATTCACCACACGCCTTCGCACCGCTTTGGAGAAAGCGGTGGCAACGGGAACCCTCGATGACTACGCAACCCACGTTGGGGCTGCATTCCTGGTAACGGGAATCCTTGAGGGGGATATCAATCTCCTGGCTCCCCAATTGGGGACCTACGGAGTGCCCTACTGGGCCCCCTGGACCATGCGATGGGTTATCAATACGGGGAACAAGGATCACATGGCCAACGCTCGCGACAACTTGAGACACCTTGAACATGAACTTGGAATCACATATCATGATCCCTGACTACATGCTTCCTTTCCTGCCTCGCTCGCGTGCGGCTTTAGAGCGAGCCCTTGCTTTGAACCTCCTGTCGGAAGAGCTAACCGAAGCCGTCGTGGACTTCCTTGTCACGGGCACCGCCCCCGAGTCCAAGTGCGGGTACCTCGGTCCTCAAACCCCTTCACGGTACGCCTGCGACATCATGTACTGGCTGCTCTACGCACAGAATGGTCCTTATCCTGCAGAGGAACGCGTGGCCGAAATAAATAGGTCCATTACCAAGCTCAATAAATCAGATGAACCCTACTCCTCCTCCTCCACCTGAATACGCTGCAGTCCTCACCGACGCCCGGGATGCAATGGCTCGCGCCCTGGCCTCGGGGCTGGTTCTACCTGACCTCGCTGAGTGCGTTGCAAACTTCCTTGTAACCGGAATCATGGCTAAGAAAGTGGTCTTCTGCCCCTACTACGAAATAGGCACAGTGCAACGCGAGCCCGAAACCCTAGTAAGTGTGATGAAATGGTACCTCTGGCGCGATGAGCTCCCTAACGCGTTCGATTGTAGGCAGGTGTCTGCCAGCACCCGATCCCTCAACGCTGCTCTAGCCTCCCACTATACACAAGCGCATGCCCCTACTACCCTCCAGACACATTAAACGAATACGCGCCGCCCTCCTCGAGGTCCTGCCTACCTCCTTGATCAAGGACCCCGAACTCAATGAGGCTGTCGCAGACTTCCTTGTTACAGAGCTGACGGCTGCGAAAACCGCCAACCATGTCTTCACAAACACCTTCGATGACTGGGTCGGGGACCTCCTGTACGTAGTGCATTTCTACGAGGAAGAACCTCAAGGCAAACTAGATCGACTCAACAGAGCTCTGAAAAATATCAAGAGGCACCTCATCAAATACCATGTCTGCGAAGCACCCATACTACCTGAATGAGGCGCGTGATGCTTTAGAAAAAGCCCTCGCAGCAGGCTCCGGTCTCCTTGCTCCTCCCGTCATCGAAGACGCCGCAGCCTACCTTGTGACCGGAGTCACCCAGAACGAAGGGTTCCCTTACAACGTACCGTGCGAAACGCTAAACGAGCACGTCTCCCGGCTGCTGACCTGGCTGGATATCATAAAGAACCCTGACAGCCTGGCGCTCTCAATAAGCACAGTAAAAGAATGCATTGAACACCTCAACGAATACCTACTCCAACACCATGAATAGCCATCCTCCTCAGTACCTCATCGCCTCTTCCTACATCATAGCGACGGCAGGATCCTCATACCTCTCTGCTGTCCTGTGGATCTGGGCGTATAAGAATGCACACAGGTTCCGCCTTCCTCGCCTTGGTTACACCCGGCGCAAGGTTGGAGGAATCACTTTCCTGAGGCTTGGCCGCTTGCGCTTCAGCTTCTGCATTGCAAAGAAATGAGCGCCCCACCCCCTCCATTACCTCGGGCCCACATCGAGCTCCTCGGCAACTGCATCGGGCTCCTGAGCGACACTCCTCTCGTCCCTGTAGTGGCAACACTCCTTGTGACGGGCCGGGTGCCTGAAGACGACGAGGAGCGCAACGCCGGGTGGGAGATCGCCCTCAAGTGGACTACAACCCACCGTATTCCACTCAGGAAATGTCGCCCCGGGCACCCCTTCGATGTGGAAAGAGACGTCGCCGACTACATCCGACAACTGTACTTTTACGCACATATAGATTGGACCCGTAGCGTGCGGAGCATCGCCTCCGTCGAAGCAAGCTACGCGCGCTACCTGGAAAGAACTTCTTACCTATCACAAAATCCATGAATGATGTCATCGCCTACGCAATAGTTTACGGAACCCTCGTGTTCCTTGCCACCCTCTTCGTTGCCATAACCCAGTGGCTCCATGCTCGAGCGTACCGCCGTCACTGCGCATATCTTCTGACTCTAATGAGCGCTGTTGCTGAGAAACACCGCCGCGAAGCGGCCCGTAACAAAACCACACATGAAAAATCCACAGAAAATCCCTAAACGTGCACGCGAGCTCCTGATCCGTGCATCCTCTTGCTCTCTCCCGGATGAAGCAATTGTGTGGATCAGCGAGGCGCTCGTAACAGGTGTCATTCCTGTGCATAAGCCGCCTATAATGGCGTATCCCCAAGGCGTACCAGCTTCTCCCAATGAACTAGCGGTTTTCTGGATCCTTACGGACCTGGAACAGTTGTATTATCTGACGACGCCCCTGAGGTTCAAGCACCCATGGAAAACGCGCGCAGCAAACAACCGCCTGCATGACTTCGAGAACTCACTTAACCTGTATGAAAGACAAACACTTGCTCCACCCATCTCTGCGCCCACTCCTTGAACGGTGCCTGGCCCTACCCATGCACGGCAGGTGGCCTGACTTCATTGCGGGCATCCTTGTTACAGGGAGGCTACCCACATGCTATGACGCACGCCCCAACCTCTATAACAGGTACTCCCTCCACCCAACTTACGACGTCTACCGCATAGTACAGATAGTCCATCGTTACGAGCATCCCTGGAGAACTAAATCAATGAAGCGGAGACTGCAAAGCTTCCGCGAAGCCCTCGACATCATCGAACAGAATGAAAAACAAGTACCTACTCCCTGACCACGTACGCGGGCTCCTTGAACGGGCAATCGTGCTCCCGATGCCTGTAGGCTGGGTTGGTATAATAGCCACGGCGCTCACAACAGGAGTCGTGCCCAAGAGAGCAGAGCTGCGTGCTCCTGTGTATTTTGGGGGGCCTAATGACAACTACGTAGCTACGAGAGTGTTTGTCCTCTTCTCCAGCGTGTCCCGATACTATGATCCCTGGCGCACGACAACCGTAACCCGCAATATCGAGCACCTTGCGTCCACCATCCTCCGTGCAGAAAAATATGAACGCCTCTGTTCCCCAAATCAAAATCCCTAAGCGCGTACGAAACGCGCTCACGCGCGTCCTTGGTGACACGAGACTGCCTTCGGGTGCAGTATCCCTCATAACCGACAGCCTGGTTACTGGAATTGTGCCCTCTCGCAAAGACGTAGTCGCCAGGATCTCCTTCCCCCGTGACATAGGCTTCGCAACCCTTCGCATCCGCGAGCTCCTGCTTCGGGTGGATGATCGCCGCTACTACGCATCCCCGTGGGCCGCAAAATGCGTCCGCCGCTCCCTTGACCAACTTGAGATTTACATCGATTCCCAAGACTTTTAGTACACCCAAGAAAAAGCAACAATAACCAAACAAACAAAACCCATAAATATGAGCTCGAAATCTTCTTCCTCCACTGCCCTGTTCAACCAAGCCGCGAACACGGTGTCTACAGAGGATATCCCTCGGATCCTCTCCATCCACGCCGCTGCCTCCCGGTCCATGAAGCCACCTCTGATTCTCGGGCTGCCCGGCTCGTCCAAGACGGAGCAGGTTGCCGCCTGGGCTGCTGCCAATGGCTACGTGATGTTCACCTGTATGCTCCCGCACCTCGGGGTGCAGGATCTCAAGGGGTACGGCGTGCCAGATCGCGAAGCAAACGTCATGCGCTTCATGCCCAATGGGGAGCTTCCTTTCGGCAACGGGAAGTACGCCGACACCCACGGGGGTCTCAAGCCTCTGCTGTTCCTCGACGAGCTGACAAATGCTTCAGTGCCTGTCTTTAACTGCGCGTTGCAGCTCATCAACGACCGCTGCATTGGCGACAACGTCCTGTTCGAGGATACTCTGATCATTGCCGCAGGGAACACTGCCGCCATGCGTACTGGGTCCAATAAGCTGACGGCGTCGGTTGCTGACCGCATGAGCATCTATAATGTGCGGCCGTCGATCAACGGTATCCTCAAGTGGATGTCTCACGAGGACAACCGCGGCAACCCCTGGGTTGTGGCTTACCTTCAAGCCAATGCCCAGACGGGTGAGGGTGGCCTGTGGACGACGAAGCTCTCCGAATGGAACGGCGAGGAGCCTCTGGACAGCGCTCGTTCCTATCACAAGGGGTTGTCTGCGTATCTCAACCAGTACGGTTCAGATCGCGAGATGCTGGGCGACGCTCTGTTCCCGGCCTTCTGCGCCGCCCACGTGGGGTGCTCTGCTGGCACCAAGTTCGCTGAGTTCGTGCGCCTGAGTGTTGAAGTTGGCGACATCGATGACATGATTCAAGACGCCGAGAACTGCAGCGTGCCTGAGAACCCCTCCATCAAGTGGGGTGTCGCTGCCCGGCTTGTGTCCCGTGCCGCCCGTGACGAGGATACCTTTGGCAAGTGTCTCGTCCTCGCCCGCCGCCTGACCCCAGTGTCCATGAGGCCGTCTGGGAAACAGTTTACGGCGTTTGAGACGTTCCTCACCAAAGCCGTCGTGACTGCCAACACCCGCACCGCCACGTGGGAATCCTGGAGGAAGGCTGCTCTCGCCTCGTCCCAGTCCATGACGTCATAATACGGCTGCGAAGCATTCCTCACACTGTACCCACGGGGTCTCGTATCCCGTGGGTACAGAAGAGTGATGCTGCGTTAGCCTCACCAACAAACCAAAACACCCAAACATATGTTCGCTCCTCCTACATCCTCATCCACTCCTCCAGCTCCCAAGAAACGCGCTTCCCGTGCCAAAACCAAACCTGCTGCGCCCGCCCCTGAACAGGACATCACCATCATCACTGAGACGGAGCTGAGCGAAGCGAAAGTCAAGTACCACGCAAAGCTCGACGCTGCTGCGCCAGGAGCCCGTAATGGTCTCGCCGTCGTCTTTCAGAAGATGACTGTGCACCACTCGCTCCTCATGCCCTCCGTCCTGGCTATGGAATGGCGCATCTGGGATCCCCGCGTAGACGTACGCGGAGGCAGCTACATCCCATGTCCTACTGCCTGCACGGACGGAAGAACAGTGTGGATCAACCCCATCTTCTTCACGGGCCTTACGGCAGAGCAGCAGTTGTATCTCATCCTCCACGAGATCTTCCACCCCCTGCTCAACCACCTTGCCCGTATGGTGGGCTTCGAGCACCAGATCGCAAACATTGCCACAGACTTCGAGATCAACAACCTGCTCGATGAGTATGGGAAGGGTGGCTCGGCAGCAGGCGCTCAGATCAAGGGGATTGCAAGTGGCATCTCAGACGCTACTCTTGGAGAAGCCTTCGGGGGGCTTGCAGCCGAGCTCATTGCTGCAGAACTCCTGCGCCGCCAGAAGGAAGACGAGAAGAACGGCAAGGGGAAGAAGCAGAAGGGCGACAAGGGTGAGGGTGAAGGGAATCCCTCCAAGGGACAAGGGCAACCAGGAGAAGACTTCGACCCGTACCATGACGTCGGGCAGGCTGTATCCGCAGGCGAGTTCATGACTCCCACGAACGCTGAAGAAGCCGCCGCCCTCTCCAAGAAGTGGCGCGAAGTACGTGCGTCCACTGTGAACGCTGCACGCATGGCTGGTACTGCAGCAGGGGGCTTCATTGAACGCCTCGACGATAACCTCAAGCCTCCTGTCACGCTTGATGAGCTGCTGGAGCGCGCGCTCTCGGAAGTAGTGGTTACAGATTGCGGCACCCGCTTCGACCGCCGCTTCTACGATGGACACGACATGATCATCCCCGACGACACGAAGCTTGCTGCTGGCACCGTCGTGTTCATCAAGGATACGTCAGGGTCCGTGTCTCGGGATGAAGCAGCCAGCGTCATGTCCATCGTCGAGGACTCTGTGGAACGCCTTGATGCCAAGCGTTTCGTCGTGCTGGATGTCGACACAGAAGTCGCGGCTGTCGAGGAGCTTACGCCAGGAGACCGATGCTCTCGTGAGTTCAAAGGGCGCGGGGGTACCGACTTACGGGCTGGATTCGCCTGGACCGCCAAGCACGCCGAAGACTGCAAGATCCTCGTGTGTTTTACGGATGGGTGCACCCCCTTCCCTTCCGAGGCTCCCGAGTACCCCATTGTCTGGATCCACTTTGGCCCCGCCGTGTCATACCCTTATGGCGAGGTCATCGACATCACTAAGCTCATTGAACGCTCTTCCCGCAGGTGATATGGCCTTTCTACCTGACCACATAACCCCGCAGCCCGACGAGGAGATGATCGCGGCCATCAGGCACCTCAGCTCACAGGCTCTCGCAGCCTATGGACATGTGCTCCCTGCCGAAAACATTGAAGCCCTCACAGGTCTCCTGATAACGGGGACTCTGGGCATCAATTCTGATACGGCCAGTATGTTCCATGACAACATGCTTTCATCCGGCTCCACGTTCCCCAGCTGGGTCAGAAAGCTGTTCTACGCGCTGCATCAGCTGTCTCCGGTGCCTTCTGAAACTCAAGGAGGGGTTCATGCACAACGACAGCAGTGGAACGACCTCGCGCGCGCGGCCCTTGAACACGCAGTATCTGACCTCAATCAATATGGCATTCCTACCTGACTTCATTCATCCTCAGCCTTCAGAGGGCACCGCCGACACCATCTGCTTCCTGGCAACCCGGCTGCTTGCCGAATACGGGGACAAGCTCAACGAGGAGCAGATAACGCTGCTGACGAACATCCTGGTCACCGGACAGTTGTCAGTACCCAGCTACGTCATAAACAAGTTGCACCTTAGCCTTAGCTTTCCGCTCTGGGCTACACATCTGGTGGATGCCCTCTGCCTGCTGGCCCCTGCCGACTATGAGCGTAAGGGGTATGCTGGCTGCGCATCCAGCCCGTCCCGTATTTCGTGGACCGTGGATGCTGAAAAGCTGCTCGCTGCAGCCTTTGATTCTCTTAACCCATAACAACAAAACCCATATCATGAATACACCAACACTACCCCTCACTCCTGAAACCCTCGCTACTACCGCCTCTCTGTTCAGGGTATCCCCCCTCACCGTCTATGATCCCGTTTCATCGGATCGAGCAATCGCTGCCGAGTTCGCGGCTTCACGCAACATCAGCACGGCACAGCTCAGTGGTCAGAAGCGCCTGCTTCCCCGTGACCTGTTCAACGGGCTGCGGTCCCTCATGTCCGACTTCACGAAATCCATGAAGGCTGTTTCCTCCCCATGGGAGGATGGCGGCATGCGCATCATCAAGTGCGAGTTCATCCCCGAGTTCATCGACACGTACACAGCGTTCGAGTCCAAGTGGAACAAGGAGATCGACGCAATTATTCCTCAGTGGGATGCCGTCCGCGATGCTTCGAGAGCCCTCCTTGGCAGCGCCTTTGAGGAGTCCCGATTCCCTTCCTCGTTCACTGTGAGGAGGCACCTATCACTGTCGCTGGAGTTTCGGCCCGTGCCCGTTGCAGGTGACTTCCGCGTCGATGTCCCTGCCCTTGCCATCCGTACCCTCAATGAAGGCTTTGAAGTCCGCCTCGACCAGCAGAAGGATTCTTTGAGGTACGAGCTCCTCAACGTCGTCGACACCATCAAGCGCAAGATGGAGGCATGGACCGACGGCAAGTCCCGGTTCCATGAGACGACGCTCTCAAATATTCTTGATGCGGTCTCACGCATCCCGAAAGTCATGCTCGAGCCGGATGCAGTGCTCATTGCTGCCGTCGAAGAGGCTCGTAACTCTTTCTCCTCAATCACGGCCGAAGATATCCGCGACTGTCCCGACATGCGGAGTACTGTGGCCTCGCGTGCTGCGGCAATCCTCGAATCCATGAAGCTATGATCCCGGCCGACAAAATCGCTGACGTCCGAGAAGCGTTGCAGGAAGCCCTGCCTGTACTGAAGAATGCCCGCCTGCGTGAGGCTGTGGTAGACTACCTGGTTACAGGCAGGGCCCAGCAAATCCCCCACCTAGACAGCCGCAGCATGGCAGAAACCTATGTCAACAGTGCCCTCCTCATGCTTCAGCTGAAGTATACGAGCGAGATTGACTTCTACACCAGTGGAATCCGTGTACATATCCGCCCGTTTCCTCCACTCACTTCCCGATACAAATGAACCCCATCAATAAGCGTTTACCAACCCTGCTCCCCCGTGTCCTTCCCCACCTAGTCACACCCCGCGTCATCGAGGCTGCGGCGGCGTACTGCGTGGGGATACGGGGTGAGGCGGTGCGAAATATACGACACATACAATGCCTGCCTGTGCTGGACTCCAAGATAGCCCGGTGTCTGAATTGGAGCTCTGCGGAGGGAGGTGCCACGGAGGCATGCAAATACCTCCTCTACATCCTCGAACTTGAACTCGACGTAATCTATGGAAACTCCTCCGCCTCCCCACCCTGAAGCATATACCAGGGACCTCCTCTCCCGAGCCCTGGCCCATATGCAGGATCCTCTACTCATTGAAGCCGTTGCCGTGTACCTGGTTTCAGGAGCCCTTGAGACCCGTGCCCCGCACAGTTTTCCAGATACATATGTGCACAACAGGAACTCTCCAGCGGATTGGTGGGCGATGTCGATCCTCTGCTGGCCCGCACTATATTCCGCCAATCGGGATCCCTGGGACTCGCTTGGGGATTACATAACCCTCTTTCATCCCCATGACCACACAAGAAGCGAGAACCCGTGAACTCCTGATCCGTGCCCTCCCGCACGTGGGGCCCGGAGAGCGAGAGGACATCGCCGCGTACCTTGTGGGGGATCGGAGTTTCAGTATATCAAGCGCCCGTATGGAGCCGCTTGGTTTAGCTGGACGATACGTCCGAACCATACTGCACTGGGCATGCATCCGCCCCGGAAGTGACTGGGAGGAATCCGCTCGGGGCATGCTTGAGAAACATCTTGATACCCATAGGTATGACTGAACCCCGAATGCTACGCAAGCTTGCTGCATCGCGTGCATTACTGCAGGAAGCCCTGCCTCATGTAGCGGTTCCAGAACTGCGTGAAGCCATTGCGGCAGTCCTTGTTACGGGAGACTGGAGCTACAGAATCGACTCCGCGAGCATGTACGACACCGTTCAGTGCCACAAGCCGACATGCCCTGTGTCCATAGCTACGGAAATGGTAATGTACTACACGATGCAGCTGATATCTGAGAACAATCCTTTCGAGGCGTTACGAATATCCAAGCATCTCGCCGTCGTATGCAAACAACTGAAGCCACACATCAAAACCCTCAATGAACAAAATATCCAACCGCCTCTATGTCCTGCAGAAGGGCTCTGAGCTCCCGCCCCTCGACTCGTGGGGGGTGTTCCCCCGCTATGCTTCACGGCATGCTCCAGCCACCACCTCCAAAGCCCTGCCCTACACGCTGCCCCAGATGCAGGCGCGCTTTGACTACAGCGCCTTCATGTTCCTGTCCGAGGTCCACCGAGCGAGGAGGGAGCTTGTCCTATCATGGCAAGACTTCGTGGCTTCCGTGGGGCCACAGAGTATCGTGAACGCCGTACTCAAGCCACCTGCGTGTGTTGCCGAGATCACCCCCCTCGTCCCTTTGATTAGTAGAATCAGCAAAGGCAGTGTGATCCCTCCATCAACGTACGGTGACGCCTTTGGCCCGTGGACCGAGTGGGGGCACTACATGCCTGTGCCACCTAGTTCAGGGGCTTTGTCAGCGGGGTGGCGTGTCATCACCCCTCGCGTCCCCGCAGTCAAGCTCTCGGAACCCCTCGAAGTTGTGAAAGACTTTCACTCAGTCCTCCTCCCTCTGTACCCAGGGCTCACTCCCCCTATGTCCTTCCCCTGGAGCTCAATCGACACAAACCTTGCATCCAACATGGTGGATTCTGTGCAGAAGAACCCCGAACTCTTTGACGTATGAACCCAAACCTCTCCACCTACACTAAACGCCGCCTCCGTAAGGCCCTGATCGCTGCTCTGGCATCGGATCGGCTTAACGGCACTGTGTCCGCACTCGTATCATCCTTCCTGGTTACTGGGACTTATGAGCACGACCCCAACGGCCTGCTGGGGATACCTGCGTCCCTGCTGGACTACGAAGTGCGCTCCGCTCTGCGTAGTTACGTGGAGCCATATTTCACCGACGGGGAAGCCAGAAAAAGCTGCCGTATAATCCTCATGTGGCTCCGTGTATGACCACTCGCCAGAAAAACCGCCTGCGCAAGCTCCTGACAGCCTCCATTTCTTCGGGCTCTCTGGGCCCAGCCCTCGCGGACAAGGCTTCCGAGTACCTTGTTACAGGCACTGTTGCGTCAGTGAGTGAAACCCGCACGGACACCCGCATCGACTACGCAGTGTGGCTTGCTCTGGCGTGGGCAACAGCAATGACGTACAACAAGGAGTATGTGTCCATTGCCATCGGCCAGTTGAGCAAAACCCTGGAAAATGAAGGGATCACTGTATGAGCCTGGACCTCGAGACCCGGATCCGGGAAGCCTTACTCAAGGCAATTTCCGTCCCTGATGTGTTGTCACCTGCTACAAAGGAAGCTATAGCAAGCTACCTCGTGACCGGAAACTTTGGCGACGTCGAATATCTGGAAGCTAAAGCCTGGGGGACTGCTAAAAACTTACCTCAAACAGTCGACCGCCTGGTCTGGTACGCTAAGCACGAGTACTTCTTCGCCATGGGCGACGCTCTCACCACCCTTGAACGCATACTACGCGATCATCATGAATCCTGAACCCGATCTCGAAGAAATAAGGCGACTCCTCACAGAAGCTCTCACCTCGGGGGAGCTTAAATGCCCATTAGCAATTGAAGAAGTAACCACATTTCTTGTCACTGGGGTGTATGAAGACGCAGAGGAGTTCACTGGGGTAGCAAATGTTTTCGACTACTTGGTAGATGATTTAATGTATGGCTGGGATTACCCAAAACGCGGCGAGTCTTGTGCGGTATTCAAAAGCGCGTACAGGCGTCTTTCAAATCGCTTCCCAAAAACCCCCTCCCCCTATGAAAATTGACGAGACAGAGTTCCGCCGCGTGTGCGATACAGCATTAGCAGCAGGAGACATCACCAACGCCGAACTCCTGGAGTGTGTATCTTCCTATCTGGTGACGGGGGTTGCTGAGGCCATAGCTCACTTCTGCGCCGACGAAGACGATTGGACCGTCCTCGAAGAGTCCATAGATGATGTTCTGTTCTGCCTGGAGAATTGTATAGAACACGAGTGGGCTGTGAGCTCTTACGAATACCTTCTCACCAAGTACACTGCATGACACCGATCAACGAGACAGAGTTCCGCCGTATTCTCGCGACGGCTTTAGGCCAAGAGAACATCAAGAACCCACACGTACTGGAGCTCGTAACTTCGTATCTGACAACAGGTGCATCGGTCAGTATTGATGAAATTGTCGTACCCTACTACGATATGTCGGCCTTAGAGACCGACATTGACGCCGTTCTTTTTGGATTGGAGCGCCCAGTACAAAACCTAAGCTGGGTGTCAATAGCTTACGAAAACCTTCTCACCAAGTACCCTTCACCCCAAACATAAAACACCATGGAACTACTCACAACATCCAATCCCAAGATCGCGAAATCAATAGCCTATGGCTACCTGACTGCAGGCCTGCACCTGGCTCCTGCAAACCTGTCGGGGTACGAGGTTTGCCGCAAGCGCTCTAAAGGCTGCACCTTCTCGTGCCTCAATACAGCGGGCCTCGGAGCGTTTACAGCCGTCCAGCTCGCGCGTATTGCCAAGACGAAGTTCTACTTCGAGGACCGGGCCACCTTCATGGCTCAGCTTGTCAAGGAGCTTGGATCCTTTGGAAGCAAAGCGCACCGCCAAGGACTCAAGCCCGCCGTCCGCCTCAACCTGACGTCGGATCTCGACTGGGAGGAATCAGGGATCATGGAGGCTTTCAGCAACATCCAGTTCTACGACTACACGAAGGTGACCGAGCGGATGCTCAAGTTTTTGGATGGAGGGCTTCCTCCCAACTACCACCTGACCTTCTCCCGCAGCGAATCCAACGGGCGCGCCTGTGACCTCGTTGCAGCAAAAGGAGGGAACATTGCTGCAGTATTCAGTTGCACAGAGCTCCCCGCCATGTACAAAGGGGTGCCTGTAGCCAATGGCGATCTCCACGACTTGAGGTTCCTGGACCCGAGTCCCTGTTACGTGGGCCTCGTCGCGAAAGGCAAGGCCAAGAGCGACAAGTCAGGATTCGTCATCAACCTCTGAACCACCCCATGAGACCTCCACTCACTTCCGACCACATCCGTCGTTACCTGAGGTACTGTCCCAAGCGCGAAGCCTTCCTTCGCAAGACCACAGGGGCTCCCGCTACCCGCGACGTCAACGGGATCCCGTACGTACGTGTCTCTACAGGGGGCGCGGCTGAAAGAACCGAGCGCACGGCTTTAGAAATCGTCTGGACCCTCAAGCACGGGGTGGAGCCGACCAACGGTCGAGTAACCCCCCTCGACGGCAACTGGTACAACTTCAAGCTCTCCAACCTCCAATTCACCCCATACAAAAATACACATCATGAACCCATCAGCTAACCTCGCAGCGGAATTCCACCGCATCACCAAAGAACGCGTTGCCGGAATCGTGAAGGATGTCGGGATCGCAGGCCTCCTGGCCGCCACTGGAGACTGCATCCGCGACACCGAGCAAGCCGTCCGCTCGAGCCACGACAGTACCCTTGCCGAGGCCTTCTTGCTCCTACTGCCTTGTGTTACGGCGGCCTACCCAAGGGCAACTCAAAAGCAGCAGCGCCTCATTGAAATGGTCCTTGGCTCCATCCCCGTGTCCAAAGCGCTCCAGACCACGAATGCGCGCAGCAAAGGACAGTGCCGGGCTGTGAGTGAATGTATCCCTCACCTTGATTCCATTATCAGTTCCAAGCAGCTATGACCCCCCGCTACCCCCAGCCTTTTACAGGCCTCCCCATCTCCTCCGCCCCAAAGAACGGATCCAAGATCCTCGTCTGGTGGATGAACTCCTGGCGATCCGCCTACTATGATCCCGATCGCTACACCCGGCCCTCGAAACCCAGATGGGTGATCGAGGGAGCACGGAAACGAGACTGCACTCTCTTTCCTCCGGAGCAATGGTACCCCCTCCCTCCAGACCTCGAACGCAAACCTCAGATCCCACCTCTCTATGAATATCCTTCTGCAGATTAGCCCCTTCCACCTCACGTCTTACGACTACGCGGCACTCATTGCCATAGCCTGTGTAGCACTTGTCATCATCACCAACCACAAAAACCGCTTCTGACACATGAACCAATCCGACACAAAACCATTCGAGTCCGATGACTCGGAAAACGCCATCATCTCGAAAGCCCTGCGGGACTTAGGAGAATACTTCGACACCGTTCAGCTCTTTGTTTCCCGTTACGACTCAGATGTCGGAGCAACAGCGAGCAAGGTTGCGGGTACAGGGAACATCTACGCCCGCATGGGGCAAGTGGGTCACTGGCTCGACACGACGACTGTCAGTGCGCTTGGGGAAGGGGGCCCCGACGCATGAAACCCTGGCTTACAATACGGACAGACGGCCCGACGATGTACATCAGCGACCACACAGGGCGCGCGTTGCAGACGTCGGATGTTGAGAAGCCCTTCGGAGACTTTATCCAAGGGATCCCCCGGACAGTGACTCCGCTGGGGCCTTTTGTTGAGGACGACGCCCTCCGCGTGTACTTCCTGGGGGAGTGGACCGACCCCTACAGCGGGGACAAAAAGCCTGAATGGCGGCTGCAACACAAGGGAGAGCACACTCGGTTCGCCGGGCTAACTGATGACCCGAAGCATGGCAGCCAGGAATTCCGCCACTGCGGCGAAATCGCACAGCTCGACCACCTCATCATCATGCGCCTGTACCCAGACTGGCAGCCGTCTCTGACTCTTCCATATCAACCCTGATCTAACACTATGCACAACGAAACCTCCAGCGGACTCTCATTCTCGAGTCTCCTTACTCTAGTATTCATCGTTTTGAAACTCTGTAACGTGATCGCATGGTCCTGGTGGTGGGTACTGTCCCCACTCTGGATCGCCGCGCTCATCGTCACCACCCTTCTCATCATCATGTTCGCAATCTCTAAATAACACAACTCTATGAAAAACCCAGTAATCACTAAATACGTCATCGTCGATACAAGCTCCATGGCCATTGTATCCAGGCATCGCACTCTGATGTCCGCCGTCAAGAAACAAGTGCTCACGCAGAAGTTCATCGCCCGGAACAATGGGCGCAAAGTGCTGGAGAAGGTGTCGCCTATCACGGTCATGTTTGAGCCCAAGCCTGGACAGCTCAACGTGGTGCCCGAAGGCATCCGTGAATACATGTCCCTCGTCAAGTCTGTGGCTGCTGTCCTGTAACACACATGAAACTACCCTCAATCCCAAGCCCGGCAGAATGGGACAAGATGTCGGTTCAATCCAAAGCAGCTCACCTTGCAGCCGTGACCCATGTCCGGGGACTCAAGCTCTCGTGGGCTGAAGAGCGGCTCATTGCAGCCCATGCCTTTGGAGAACAGCGTCCATCGGACATCTTTGCCACGACCACCCTTGACGGGATCCGTCAGAACCACTACCACCAACTCTATCTATGAAAAAGCACCTTCTGCTACTACTCGCGCTGTCTGCTCTGCCTGCAGCAGCCCAGCGGCCATACACTCTTGGCAGTGATGGCCCTGGGGGCGTCTGCTACTTCGATGGGCAGGCATGGCACTGCGTGCCCCAGTCCGTACCTGAGCCCGCAAGCCCTGCAGTCCTGCTCACAATCGCTGGAGCTTTCCTAGTCAACCAACGTCGCCGTACCTATGCACGTTGAACTCGTAGGCCATTACGGTGGCACCATCCAAGAAATCACCCGCCCCGAACAGCAATGAGTGACCAACCGAAACACACGCCGGGACCGTGGTTCGCAAAACGCGCCGGGGATGGCAGATATTTTGAGTGGTACGTCGGGCGCGACGGCGGAAACTGCTCCATCGCCGAAGACATCACCGACCCGGTGACACGCGACCCGTCTGAAGCCAACGCCCACCTCATCGCCGCCGCGCCAACGCTTTACGAATTCGCGCAGGCTAAAGCAAGGGGCGGGGACTTGACTGCAAAAGCAATGCTTGACTCATTGGGTATGTCCGATTAGTCTTTCGTTATGCCAAGTTCAAAGAACCAAATCAAAGGCGCACTAGTTGATAGCTGGGGTCGCACAAACAATCGAAAACTGCCTGATAAAAACTGCGCTGAATGCGGGCGACTATTTAAGCCGATTCGATCAAAATCCAGTTACTGCTCCGTTCCGTGTGCCAGAAAGAAAAACGGCGGCGCAAACAAAAAGCAAGAAACATGGTGGAAAAACTCAAAAGGCTACATTGAGGGGAAAGTTTGGGTTACTGAAACTATTCAAATACGTGTCAAAAAACACCGATTTGTTATGGAGGGCATTATTGGCAGGCCGCTTAACCCATGGGAGGATGTTCATCATATTGACGGAATAAAAGACAACAACTCGCCAGAAAACCTGCAAATCATCTCCCATGGGGATCATTCAAGAATTTCAAACGCAAACCGAGATTATAAAAAAGGATATAAAATGAACCTGACCCCAGAAGCCAGAAAAGCCAGAAGCCTAAGAGCAATTGCAATGAGGCTTGGCGATCTAGGCCGCGCCGCCATCGCCAAGGCAGAAGGGAGGGCTGAATGACCACCGCCGAAAAAGCCAGTGAGACGAAAGACTGCGAGTTGTGCGGATGCACGATTGAAAGAGGGAAGCTCGATAACTACCATTGGAACCGCACAAAGTATTGCGGCCACCGTTGCTCCGCACTCCATCGCGGGGTGTTGATCGGCGAGTGGCGCAACGACAAGAAGGAATGCAAGGTGTGCGGTTCCATGTTTGGCGCTCGCCCCGGAATGACCAAGGGATGCTGGCGTGCGATTAAGTGCTGCTCCGATGAATGCAGCAACATCAGCAAGAGCGGGTACACCGTGCGACGGCTTAAGATGCAGCCCGCCGCGTGCATAACGACAGGTCAGCGGGTGAAATTCCTGCGGTTATCAAAATCACCATGCGGCAAGAAAACGCCATGGAGCGTGCGTTATCTGGCGAAGCTTGCGGGGTGCGGTGACGGCACGATCGAAAAAGTGGAGGCCGATATGGTCGTGCTGGTTCCCGGCGTCATTGACGCGATCTGCGTTGCCCTCAAAATCAAACCCGAATGGCTCACATGGAGCGAAAAGAAGTGGACAAGGGTTATTTCCGAAACTAAACTCACCGCAACCGAACTAGTCAAAATCAAACCGAACACCAATGAATCCAACCGAACTAACCAAATCCATCGTTGCCACACGCAACGAACTATCCGAAACCATGAGGCGCAACCCTGACAACATTTACCGGAGGATGCCGCAAGCC
>Ga0255110_1000170_pt1 | contig 19071 bp, 16 predicted proteins | sample Law_Miss_RepC_8h_FD_188479 | JGI IMG/M metagenome (GOLD analysis project Ga0255110, IMG submission 188479) | Freshwater microbial communities from St. Lawrence River, New York, United States - Law_Miss_RepC_8h | ecosystem: Environmental > Aquatic > Freshwater > River | place: USA: New York... | reverse complement strand
GAAATATACTTTTCAATTTCTTTTACCTGATCAAGCACTTGTTTTGTAGTTGGCTTACAAGCTTTTGCTTTTCTGAAAAAATCTTTAGCAGCTCTAAACTCACGCTTATTGATAAAAATTTGACACATGGTTAAATAAGCAACCGCCTCACTTTCTTTGTCAGGAATGCCAAGTCTGATAGCAGCTCTGATATAAGATTCACCTTGCTTAAGATCACCTTTTTGCATCGCCATCATACCAAGTTGTAATTTATTGGCACCCTCTGCCTCTGGCATTGGTGATCCTAAATCATTACTCATTTTTAGGTGCTTTTCGGCACTATCAAAATCTTGCGTCATCATGGCAAGGTTTCCCTTAATGGTATAATAGGTAGAACGTACAGGTTTGTAAAGTAATCCCGGAAACCAAACCGATTTTAATATTTTTTCTACCTCTTCTACATTACCCTGCTCCATAGGTTCTTGAATCAAACGAAGTGGTCCTATAAAAAAATGGCTTAATATACCAATGATAAAAACTAGGTAGATCGGGAAAGTTGGCCAAAAACCAGTGCCAGTAAAATTTAATCCAAGGCCTAGTACTAGTAGCAATAAGCTGAGCCAAAAACGGTATTTGATAATGATATTGTAGAATTGCATCCCTATAAATTTGAGCCGCTAAGATACATTGTTTTATTAAAAGCGGCCAACCCACAAGCATTTTGTGGCGGTACGGGATTATCTATTATTTTTGCTACCCTTTTAAGGCTGGTCCCGTAGTTCAATGGATAGAATAGAAGTTTCCTAAACTTTAGATCCAGGTTCGATTCCTGGCGGGACCACAAAGCCTCCCCGACATGTCGGGGAGGCTTCTTCATTTTGAGACAACGTCGAAAGCTTGGTTTCGTAAGTTGGTGAGAAATGAAGAAGCTAAACTATCACGCAAAGCGGGATAGTTTAAAAGGCTTTGGGTTAGTTCAATGCGGCAGGAAGTTAGCCGGAGGCTAACAGTCCTGGCGAAAAACAGGGCTAACAGTCCTGGCGAAAGTTGGACGAAGTCCTTACTAAGCCCAATTACCCCTTCAACATTTTATACAATCCTACAATTGTATCAACATCAAGTTTTAGAAAAATCTTTTTCTTTAGGGTAGAAACAGTATTTGATTTTACACCAATTTTTTGTGCAATATCTTTAGTAGTTAGTCCATCTGCAATATAGAAAGCCACTTCCCTTTCTCGTGGACTAAGTTTATCTACTTTTAAATATGATTCATAATTCATAAAAAAAATTGGGGGGAGTAATTTATTTATTCAAATTCATAACCTGGGTAACAGCAGGCATAATAACGATTCGAATTCGACGATTATTTAAACGACCTTCTTTTGTTTGATTGTCATCTACAGGAATAAATTCACTACGACCTGCAGCAATAATTCGCTTTGGATTAATGTTATACTTGGTTTGCAAAATTTTTGCAACAGCCGCTGCCCTACTTACACTTAAGTTCCAGTTATCATTTCTTTTCCTTTTAAACGCTTTATCATCTGTATGGCCCTCAATCATAAAACTTAAATCAGGTTGCGCCTGTAATAAATTTGCAATAGTTGCCAACACCTCTTTAGATTTTTTAGAAGGCATGGTGCTTCCACTACTAAATAAGATTTTATCAGCAATATCCACAAATACAAACCCTTTGTTTAGTTTAATATCAGCGTCGGAAGATGTATACTTTTTTATATCTGCCTTAAACCCTTCTAACCAAACATTACTATTTCCGGAAGTAGTTTTTATACCGGCTAATTCTGATTTACTTAAAAGCGAAAGCCCTAACATTTGATTTAAAAACACTTCTCCTTCAGTAATCACAGTAGGCTTATTAGCAAGTGCACGGTAGTAATTAACACTATCTTGCAAACCACTTACATTGGCTTTTAATACACGTAAGCTATTAGTGAAATTGGCTACTGTATCATTTAGTTTATTATGCAAGCTATCGTTCTTATAACCGAGCATGGTATTAGCATCCAATGCTTCATTTAATTTACCTGGAGGTACACATGAAGCAAGGGAGATAATGGTTACTAAGAGAGGAAGATATTTTTTCATAAAGTTTATAAATTAATTTTTTATACATCGACAAGAGTAACCATTTACTCTTGGATAAGCATTTGTTGTATATGCGCCGCTACTTGTAAAATTCATACTAAAAACTTGAGTCTGCGAGATATTACTCGTCCAGTAATATGCCGATACATTATCAGTACTTAATACCCCATCGTATTGTCTTTTACCAGCAGGAGGAAGTTTTAGAAGAGAAGCAAATGCACCCGTAGCGTTCCTACTTGACCAGGTTAGTATTTCAGCCTCCCATTCTTCTTTTGTTGGAATTCTAAATCCAGCTGGGCAAGGATTATTAATACCATTTACTCCTTGCCATAAATTGTCATTTTGTGGAGTTCTCCAATCGGAATAAATAGTATTACTAGGATTTGTTATAAATAATGCATTGCCAGCAACATCTGATGTTGCTTTATTACCTGTAGTTGAAGATGTCCTAAGTTGATGGCCATCTTTCTCACGCCCCCATTGATATAAATCACCATATCCTTGTGCATCTGAAGCAGATGTTGGCACTCTGGTAGCTCCCAAATTACGATCCATCCAGATTTTACCAGTAGTATAATTAGTTACCGTATAAATAGGCTCTGAGGTAGTAAAACTAATTTGAGTGCCATAACTAGTGCCTGTAGAATTCGTTGCATAAGCGCGAATATAATATGTAGTGGATTGCGTCAATCCTGTAATTGAACTTGTAAAATTTCCTGCTCCAGCGCTATTTATAGTTTTGGTTGATAATGCAATTGTTGGTGATTGACTTGTGCTCCATACCACTCCTCTGCTTATCACATATGATCCCCCATCTTTGGAAATTGCACCTCCAGATGTGGCTGTTGTAGTGCCAATTGAGCTAACATTGGTAGTTGATATTACTGGTAAGGTTGGTGCCACATAATCATTGTTTGCGACAAACATGGTACGTTGGGCATTTGAATTAAATGAACAGCAAATAAAAAAGATTATTCTTATGTTTTTCACAATATGGATTTAACCTTGCTTGATTTTTTATAAAATTTAATAATTCTGAATACAACGACAAGAAAAACCATACCCTCTTTCATATTCCATCCATGCTACAGTGCTAGATGACATATATAAAGTGTAACTTTTTTGTAAAATATAAGTACTCGGTGTTTGCGAAATACTACTTGACCAATAATAAGTTGTTGGAATATAACCTCCACCTGCAAAATTTCTAAAATTATTAACATTAGGTAATTTTAAAGGAGATGCAAATGCACCATTTACATCACGAGTGCTCCAAGTTGCATATTCATCCGTCCATTCTTGCTTTGTTGGAATTCTAAATCCTACAGGACATGGATTATTAACACCATTTACCCCTTGCCATAAATTTGGATTTGAAGTAACAAGCCAATCACGCGCACTTTCTCCAGAAACAAATCTATTACTATTAGTTGTCGTTGTTGAAAATTGCGTTGAAGTGATAGTTGAATTATATAATTGATGGCCATCCGAAAATCTGCCCCATTGATACAAATCACCAAAAGATGATACATCTGTAGAACTTGTTGCTGCTCTTGTTGCACCTAAGTTTCGATCCATCCATATCTTTCCTGTAGAAGAAGTAACTGTATTAATGAAAGCAATACTTACTTCAGGCCCATAAGTTGTACCAATTGAATTTGTTGCGTATGACCTGATATAGTAAACAGTGTTTAAAGTTAATCCTGTCAAAGTACTAGTAAATGCACCAGCACCAGACCCATCATTTGTTTTAGTAGATAGTGCCACAGTTGGTCCTGAACTTGTACTCCATACAACTCCTTTAGCTGTTATTGTATTACCACCATCTGTAGAAATGAATCCACCCGATTGGCCTGAGGTACTTGTTAAATAACTAAGTCCATTGGTAGCTGAAATTGTAGCACCTACCGGACCTACATAATTATTGTTTGCCCGAAAAAAGATTCGTTGTGACTTAGCAAGAAACGAAATAAATATGATTGAAATAGTTAGTATAATTTTCATGATTGACGATTGAATAAATTCTATTAATGGTTTCATTTAAACTAAAAAGTTCTTACTGCTTTTATCTTTTTACTTTGATCTGAACCATTATCATACTCTACTCCATCTGACATTCTTTTGTTAAAAAATGAATTTGCACTATATCCGCCCCACCACGTAGAAGACCAGTAGATATTACTGTTGTTCATATTTAATGTTGTTTTCATATTATACATTAAGGTTAATTCATATAATGTAGGAACCCTCCAATCCATAAAGTTCTTTCCATCTGTACTGTGGTAAGTTGGATCTTTTAATTTATCGTTTGCATTATAAAGTGGGCTGTCAAATTCGTTTGTTTCTGCCACTAAACCATGTTTCCCATCAGGAGTAACATAAAATACATACCCCCCAAGACTAGAATTTAGCCCTGTTGTATAAGTCGAACTTCCACCACCTCCACCTGCAGCAACTGCAGCAGTAACAAATGCAGTCGTTGCTATTTGAGTGGTATTATTTCCAGATGTTGCCGTGGGAGCTGTAGGTGTTCCAGTTAAAGCTGGGGATGCTGATAATACAACACTTCCTGTTCCAGTAGATGATGTAACACCTGTTCCACCATTGGCAACAGCAACTGTTCCTGAAATACTACTTGCATTAATATTTGCAGATAAAACACCGCTTCCATCTATACTTAAATTATTCCCAACTTTAACTCCACCTAATGTTGAAGCGCTCGCCGTAGTTAAAGTATAATCATTCGGGGTAGGAATATTTAAAGTGGTTCCTGATATAGTTGCAGCACCTGTACCTGTTGTAGTTAATGTTAATGGTGCTTGATAATCTGTTCCTGCAACTGCAGCAGTCATTACGTTTGTTCCATTGCCTTTTACTAATCCTGTTAAAGTTGTTACACCCGTTCCTCCATTAGCAACTGGTAATGTTCCTGTTACACTTGAAGTTAGATTTACTTGAGAAGATGTTGACGCTGTGCCATAACCTTGTCCAATATTCCAAAAAAAGTTTGTTCCGTCGTAATAGAAATTCAAGATATCTTTTGAACCTCCAGCAGTAGACAAAGCGATAGAAGTTGTTGAAGTAGAACCTAATACTTTATTGTCCGTGGACGGCAATGTAATTGTTCGTCCTCCTGTTGCATCTTGAGTAATGACCAATGTTCCATAGGACCCGGATGCGGGGGTAGATGAAAAACTTAGAGTACTATTTTGATTTAATGTTACGTTAGCGTTTAATCCATTTGCTGGATTCCAACTAATTGTCGAACCCGATGTTAAAGCCTGTGGAGTAGATGCGTAAATTGGAGTAGTAACTGTTGCTGCACTTAAATTTCCATTAAATGTTTTTGCTCCCGCAATAGTTTGCGCTCCTGTAGAAATTAAACCCGGATTAGTTTCATTTGCTGCAGCCAATGTCAATGTAGTTCCACTTATTGTTCCGCCATTTGCATATGAACTAGCAGTAGTATAAGTTAATGTATTGACACCAGCCGTAATACTTGTATTACTTGCAACAGTTATTCTTCCTTTACTATCTACCGTAAATGTTGGAATTGCAGTTGAGGATCCATAAGTACCTGAAACAACACCCGAAGCTGATAAAGTAGTGGCATTCCCTACACTTGTAACATCTCCTGTCAAGTTTGCATTTGTGGTAACATTACCTGCTGTTAAATTTGCTGCTGTGCCTGAAATATTTGTTCCAACTAATGTAGATGGTGTTCCTAAGTTAGGAGTTACCAATGTTGGTGATGTTGACAACACAACACTTCCTGAACCAGTAGAAGTCGTAACACCTGTTCCTCCATTAGCAACAGCAACAGTTCCAGAAATGCTACTTGCATTTACTGTTGTTGCTACCGTAGGAATATTTAAAGTTGTGCCTGATAAAGTTGCAGCACCAGTCCCTGTTGTAGTTAATGTTAATGGTGCTTGGTAATCAGTTCCTGCAACTGCAGCAGTCATAACATTTGTTCCATTGCCTTTTACTAATCCTGTTAAAGTTGTGACCCCTGTTCCTCCATTGGCAACCGGCAATGTACCGGTCACTCCTGTAGCTAAATTTGCTAAAGAAGAAGATGAAATTTGTCCATACCCTTGACCAACATTCCAATAACAAGATGTACCATCATAATAAAAGTTTACAATATCTACTGCACCAGCACCTGTAGATAAAGCAATAGTTGAAGTAGAAGTAGAACCCCATACTTTATTTGTGACATTTGTTATAGTAGGTAATGTTAACGTATTATTTCCTGAACCTTGTGTCACAACTAATGTACCATAAGAACCAGTTGATGGTGTAGTTGAAAAACTAAGAGTACTATTTTGATTTAATGTTACACTAGCATTTAATCCATTGGCTGGATTCCATGTAATAGTTGAACCAGATGTTAAAGCCTGTGGAGTAGATGCATAAATAGGTGTAGTAACTCCTCCTGAAAATGTTTTAGCTCCAACTATGGTTTGTGTACCTGTTGATATTAATCCAGGATTAGTAGCATCTGCTGCTGCTAATGTCAATGTGGTTCCACTAATAGTTCCACCATTTGCATATGAACTAGCATTAGTATAAGTTAATGTATTCACGCCTGCTGTAATACTTGTAGTACTTGCAGATGTTAATCTTCCTTTACTATCAACCGTAAAAGTTGGAATTGCAGTTGAGGATCCATAAGTACCTGAAACAACACCCGATGCTGCTAAAGTAGTGGTATTGCCTACACTTGTAACATCTCCTGTTAGGTTTGCATTAGTGGTAACATTACCTGCTGTTAAGTTTGCTGCTGTGCCTGAAATATTTGTTCCAACTAGTGTTGATGGCGTTCCTAAATTAGGCGTTACCAATGTTGGTGATGTTGACAACACAACATTTCCTGAACCAGTAGAAGTAGTAACACCTGTTCCTCCATTAGCAACAGCAACAGTTCCAGAAATGCTACTTGCATTAACAGTTGATATAGCTGATGTTACAAATGCTGTTGTTGCTAATTGAGTTGTATTTGTTCCAGCTGCCGCAGTAGGCGCAGTAGGTGTTCCTGTAAATGAAGGAGAAGCGGTTGTTGCCCTTAAATTTATTGCTTCTGTGTTTGCTGTAATACTTGCAGTGTTAGCCGCAACACTATTTGTAAGTGCTAATTCAGCAGCGGTTGCTCTTGTTACTTCCGCAGCAATGGCTGATGCATTTGCAGTAATACTGGCTGTGTTAGCTGCAACACTTGTATTTAAACTTGCGATACTATTTGTATTTGCTGTAATACTAGCAGTATTAGCCGCAACACTATTTGTAAGCGCTAATTCGGCCGCAGTTGCTCTTGTTACTTCTGCAGCAATAGCTGTTGTATTTGCTGTAATACTTGCTGTGTTGGATGCTACATTAGTATTAATACTCGCAATACTATTTGTGTTTGCTGTAATACTAGCAGTATTAGCCGCAACACTATTTGTAAGCGCTAATTCGGCCGCAGTTGCTCTTGTTACTTCTGCAGCAATGACTGATGTATTTGCTGTAATACTAGTTGTATTAGCTGCAACACTATTTGAAAGAGCCAATTCCGCAGCGGTTGCTCTTGTTACTTCCGCAGCAATAGCTGATGCATTTGCTGTAATACTGGCTGTGTTAGCTGCAACACTTGTATTTAAACTTGCAATACTATTTGTATTTGCTGTAATACTAGCAGTATTAGCCGCAACACTATTTGTAAGCGCTAATTCGGCTGCAGTTGCTCTTGTTACTTCCGCAGCAATAGCTGCAGTAATGGCCGTAATACTTGCAGTGTTTGACGATACACCATTATTTGTCAATGCTAATTCCGCTGCAGTTGCCCTAGTTACTTCTGCAGCAATAGCTGCAGTATTTGCTGTAATACTTGCAGTATTTGACGCTATTCTATTTGACAATGCTAATTCTGCAGCAGTTGCTCTATTTGTTTCTGCAGTTATATTTGCGGTATTTGTAGTAGCACTATTTGTAAGTACTAATTCTGCAGCGGTTGCTCTTGCTACCTCTGCTGTAATACTAGCCGTATTAGATGTTACTCTATTTGATAAAGCTAATTCTGCAGCAGTTGCTCTATTTGTTTCTGCAGTTATATTTGCGGCATTTGTAGAAGCACTATTTGTAAGTACTAATTCTGCAGCGGTTGCTCTTGCTACCTCTGCTGTAATACTAGCCGTATTAGATGTTACTCTATTTGATAAAGCTAATTCTGCAGCAGTTGCCCTTGCAACCTCTGTTGTAATGGCTGTAGTATTTGCTGCAATACTTGCAGTGTTTGATGCTACATTAATATTAGTACTTGCTATATCGTTTGTATTTGCAGTGATACTAGCCGTATTAGATGTTACTCTATTTGATAATGCCAACTCTGCAGCAGTTGCCCTAGATTCTTCTGCAGAAATTGCTGCGACATTAGCTGAAACTCGATTTGAAAGTATCGCCATGTCAGTAGGAGTTACATATTTTAAGCCGCTATCCGCTAATGAAACTTTTGATTTTAATTGTGCATTAATATATCCAGAATCCAAAACAGCCGATACCCTAGCATAAGGCGCTAACATTGCTAAAGTGTCTTTAATAGCTAGTTTTGTGTCAACAACTCCAGATAAATTTTGAACAGAAACCGATTTCGCATAAGGAGAAAGCATTTTTGCTGTATCTGCGATGTTTAGTTTTTGATTTACACCAGCAGCATTAGCTGCGTATAATGCATAAGGTACTGCTCCAAAGCTTGTAGTACCCATATCAACAAACTCTTTTGTATAGTCCCATCCAGCAGAACCAGCTACTGGTGTAATGGCAATTTTTAGATTTAAAAAAAACGGACCATTAGACCAATCGATTGCCAACAAACCTGATGCAGCTCCTCCTATTCTAGTGCCATTACCCACACTGATGCTAAACATACCAGTTGCATCCGTACTAGTTTGATGCTCTTCTATTAATACTTTTGTACCAGTTGTGCTTGTTTGTATAACGCTAGACTGTACATATATTTTTCTAGACTTTGCAGGATTTGAAAAATTATCTCTTGCAACAGCCTGGAAGAAAATTCCTACATTGTTTTGCGCTGCTGAATTATTAGCAATCACACTTAATGTAAATACAAATAATAAAGTCTTTAGATTTAATAATTTTCCTATTCTCATAATATATATTTTAATTGACTTTAATAAATTTTAAAGCGTCACTATACTTACTTGATTCGATTTTAATGATATATGCTCCAGCAACTAAACTGCTATAATCTAATTGTTTGCCTTTCAGTATTTCAAACCCAAATGCTTTAGAACTACCTAATTTAATTCCATCTAAAGTCCATATACTAATAAGAAACTCATCATTCAAAGGAGGCGTATTTATAAATTTTACCATTGTGGTTGTAATAACCGGGTTAGGAAAAAGCCTTATCCCTAGCGTATTAAACTTGGTATCAAGCACACAATTATTGGTAAATAATCCTATCCCTCTTTCGCCAGTTAATACAGCAATGCCATTTTGAACGTTAAAACAATTGGATGTACTGGCATAATTCAACGACATGCTATTATTGGAAAAATTTGGAATAAATCCGACACTGCTCATAATAAAAGCACCGGATTTCTCCTGTGCTTTTATTTTTTTAGGGGAGATACATGTCAATAGCGTAATTACTGACATTAAAATATATTGTAGATATTTTTTATTACTTAAGATCATTTTATTTGGAGGTAAAATATAGTTTGGTCTTTGTTGTTTGGCCTGATGCCGTATATGACTGAATCATTGTGCCTTCGCCAATAGTTTCAATGGTATGCGTATAGTTTACGCTATTTCCATTAACCGTTTTTGCAGTCACTTGGATTTCATAATTGTTATTTGCTTTTTGAATACTAAAAGTGCCTGTTAATCCGTCCGAATCTTTTGTAGTGCCATCTTTTAAATACGTAATAAAATAAGTGGACTGGCCCACAAATGCCTGGGTACCATTACCAGTAATAGAATAATCTAAATACCAATTTTTGTTTACAAGCATCGTATACATAACATCGTGACTAGTAGAATCAAGCTCTTTATTACAAGCTGTCATACTAATCAATAGCCAAAATGCAAAGAATAGGTTATATCGTTTTTTCATTGTTTTGATTTGCTATCATTTTTAGAATAAATCTTTTGCTCTAATACTCATACCTATTTCAAATCGATTTAATTGTACAGATACCGATGATTGAAATAAATTAGTTCCCAACTTATAGTGCGCAAATAGCGTGTAGTATCCTTTGTTATTAAATTCTGCGCCTAAATCTCCATTAATGATGGACCTATTGCCAGCACCGTTTATCAACTGCTCATTACTAAGATTTGATATTTTATAATCAAAGCTTGGGCCCGCAACTACATAAAATTTATACTTGGCAGCATTATCCCTAAAAACCATTTTTTTTACATGTGCTGCAATACTTAAAGTAGTAAAAACATGATCTGCTTTAAAATGAGTGTAGTCGCTTATGTAAGGGGGGTAAGTGTATTTATTTTGATAGTAAGTTCCGGTAGCAATCCTATTGAATGCCATACTAAAACTATAAGAATACTTGCTTTTGGAAATAGGATCAATTCTAAAACCGCCAACATAGCCAGGTTTATAGGCATTATTATTAACGGCACTATACAAATAATTAATGGGTGCTGTAATCCCCTTGTCATTAAGAGATTGTTTAGCAAAATCGATTGCCCCAAACAAAGAAACATGATCACCAATAAATTTAATAAAAGTAGGTGATGAAGATTTTTTTTGTTCATTGATAATTGCCCCATCCTTTTGGATTGGCACTATCGTTTGTGCAGATATACTGCTACAAATAATTAATGAAAACAATAAAATAAATGAAAAGCTAGGAAAATATAATTTTACTATGCGCATTGTATTCCTTTGTGATGATGAAAGCACAAAAGAACTAAAGCAGAATTAAATCGACATTGATATATATCAAGGATTAGATGTTATTCAAAAATCTTGATAAATATCAAGAACCAATTCTTGCCTTTTTTAACCTAGACAAATGCTCAGCACTTGTTCGTAAATAGGATGCAATAATATGCTGCGGAACTCTTTGATGAATATTAGGGTATTGATTGTCTAAATCGTCATATCGTTCAATGATCGTTTTAGTATCTAATTCTTTAATAAATTTTACTAATTCAATAATATGACCTTCAGAAAGATACCTTCCAACCTTATTAGCAACCTTACTGTTTTCTTCTAGATACTTAATTGCCGTAAATGGGATTTTTAGCATCTCCGAATATTCTAAACACTCAATATTAACTTCGGAACGGTGATTATTGGTATAATTATGCTGAGCGTAACCTGTAACCAGCATGTTTTCCATTCTAAAACCATACGTTTTTAGCTCTGCGTTATTAGAAAGAATGAAATATCGAATCAATCCTTTAGAAATAAAATAAATACTGTCTTGAACCTCCCCATCTTTCATCACAATATCTCCTTTTTTGAATTGAATGATTTCACAAAATTGAATGAGGGTATTAAAATCACTTTCATTTAATCCGTAAGGCCCAATAAAATTTTTAAACTGAAGGAAGGCTGGGGTCATTCGACTTTATATTATAATGAAAAAGGGGTGTTGTAGACATTTTTCTACAATGGATGTAATTTCATTTCATATAAAGTGAAGAACAAATTTGACTTGCAAAAAAATAATTTACATTGTAAAAAGGTGATTTTTACACTAATAATCAATAACTTATAAATTATCTATATATTCTGACGGAGTACAGCCTTCGTATTTTTTAAAGGCATTATACATGCTTTGTCGATTACCAAAACCAGACATTTCAGAAAGTGCTTCAATTGTAAAAGACTCATTTTGATTGGACTTAAGGAGCTCTTTAAAGTAATTGACTCTGTTTTTATTTAGCAATTCATTAAAACTTTCTTTGAAATGACTTCGAATAAAAAATTCTACCTCAGATTTAGCTTTGTTTAACTTTAATGAGAAATCATCAATGCTAGCATTAACATTTAAATAGTACATGTTACCAAAGAATAAAAATTCAAAATTGGTAAAAGTTAAAGCACCCTCCGCTGGCTTATTCAAATATAAATTAGAAGTATAGCCCGCTTCATCTAAAAATTTAGGCCTAATTAGTATAAAAATGATCAGTATAAATCTAATACCGGTATAAGCAATTCTAGTATCAATTAATGGAGAACTGATTTGCTTATAATAGACTAAAGTTGGAAACCCTATTAAAGCAAGTGTGGCAATAACAATAGCTATTAGCAAGATTACCCAAACTCTAATTTTGGCTTGGTATAAATTTTTTGAATTCGTATTTCTAAATATGAAAACCAAGTTATAGGTTACTGTTATTAACGTAAAAATGGTGTTGAAAAAAAATGTTACCTTATTTAAAGTGGTTACTTCAATGGTTATGTGTCCTTTGTAAATACCTGCCAACTGAACACCCTTTAGACCTAAATAAAAATATACAACCAAAACAAATGCTTCAAGAAATAGCAAAAACTTAGGTATTCTATTTATTGCAATCAGGAAAAATAGGTTTGTAAAGGTAAAAATGCCCAACTCCCTAATAAAAGATTGAAAAACTTTATAATCGTACCCAAATTCGTAAAAGAAATCAATTAAGCTTGTGAGTGTCAGGAGCGATAAAATGGCAATGATATGCCACTTAAAAAAAGTAAGTTTTTGTCCTGATTTTATATTTTCAATGATAGAAAATACGCCCAATAATGCTAAGCCAAAAAATAAACATGCGTACATGCGTACTAAAGTAATTTAGAAACTCAAGATTTCAAAATTCAATTTAAAATAACGTTTCTATACATCGCAAACTACAACAACAACATATAAGCAGCCGCAGCAAATCCACAAGCGCCTCCCCCGTTTTGCGTAACGGCCACTGGGCTTCCTGAAGCGTAACGGCCTTGATAAATTTTATTCCCTTCAATAACGCCAACCGGACTACCTGACGCATACCTGCCTTTATAAATTTTATTCCCTTCAACGACGCCCACTGGACTTCCAGAAACGTACCTGCCTCTATAAATTTTATTCCCTTCTATTACTGCAATAGGGCTTCCGGATGCATACCTACCCTGGTATATTTTTCCATTTTCAAAAACAGCTACCGGACTTCCTGAAGCATATCTTCCCTGGTATATTTTACATTGTGCCTGAGACACAGTTACAATTAAAAAGGAAACAAAGAGAAAGCTTATAATTTTCTTTGAGAACATACGTAATACTTTATTGCACTAAAATACAATAAGGCAGGGCACAAAAAAACACCACGCTCTAAATCAATAACTTCTCCCCCCAGATTAGTCCGATTTATAACGTGGTGCCAAATCAAATATAATGAAGAATTAAAATAGTTCCCACAAAACAGAGTTATGTTTGCATTTAAATTGCAAACTATGACGCAAATAGAACGTATTAAGCATATTTACAATCTAATAGAAAGCGACCCAAGAACGATTCACGAAATAATAAATGAGTTGAAAATTATTGGTATCTCTACTGCAAACAGACAAATTTATAACGATCTGCAAGCGCTTGAAAAAAACTATTTACGTAAAAACCAAGCACTACAAATAACAACGGGGCAACACAACCAAAAAACATACAGGCTTGTTTACACTGATACAACTATTGCAGTTAGTGGATTTGACTTAAACTCGTATCAATTGAGTAGGCTTTCCATGACTACCTACATAACGGAAGGCAGAGGCGAATCAATCAATAAATTTAGAGACATTGTTACTAAAAAGATAATGCCTTTAAATAAAACGAAATATGCGACACTTTCTATAGAACAAAACTTTAACTCTCACTTTTTTGAAAGAAAATACACCTCCGATTTTCATACCATTGCAGAAGATATTATTTGGTCAATTGCCAATAATAAAATTATTGAAATTGTAAATATATATGGAGATGCCACTGCTGTGACAAATGACATCAAATACCCTATGAAACTAAAAGCGATCTTACTTGTATACCACAACGGTGCCTATTACACGGCCGGATTCACAGAAAAGAAAAATGAATTTGTTGCCATTGATCTTTCAAAAATTGTTTCCTATAATATCACCAATCAAAGCTTTGCTTACAAAAAAGCACTACCGCTTGCTAAAGCAGCACTTCAAAAAAGATTTGGCTTAACCGGGAATATTGACAATGAAGTGTATGATATAGAACTTGAATTTTCAAGCATTACTGGAGAATTTATAAGTCACTACCACTGGCACGATACGCAATCAATTACCGTTTTAAAAAATGGAAATTACCGAATGAAAATGTATTGCGGTATTAACAGAGAGCTATTTGGCTGGATTTTTAGATGGATGGGGAATGTAAAAATTATAGGGCCCGAAAAGTTAAAAGATTTATACATAGAACAACTTGCCATCATTAATAAAAATTATGAAACCAATCAGTCGCTTACATATACCAACTTGTTTAAACCAGAAAATAAAAAAACTAAAAAGCTAATATCCTAACATACTCGATTCACTACCTACCCCAAATAAAATAGAATGGTCTTCCAATTTACCATCTACTTTTACAGTGCGAGCAATAAGCCTAATGCCATGGCTGTAATCGACATACCAGTTTACATGCCCTGCATACACAGGCTGAATGGGCTTTCCATCAAGTAAATGCCATCCATAAATAGCAACTCTATTGGGTTTTGCGTGCTCTAATACTTTATTACTTAAAACCACGTCTTTTTTAATTCCACTGATAAGCCCTTTTTTATTTTTTCGCTGCCCTTCTATTATTAAATGGTGTTGCCACATGGTAATAGTACTATCCCGATAGGCATACATAGGTACAGGTGCTAATTTTACGGCACTGGCTTTATAGATCGCATCAACCATTAATGGTGTAGGCAAAAAACATCCGTACACGTCAGCAATCTTTTGCGCCGCCATAGGTGTGATGGGTACCCGGGCCCAATTACTAGTAGTGCCCACCATAAAATAATCGGGGGCTACATACAAAGTAACTTTGACATTTTTGCCATCTGGCATTGTAAAAGGCATCGTAACCGGTACAAAATGAAAATAAAAATCCGGCACCTGCCCGGCATTTGCATATTCAAGCGCTAAAGAATCACGCTGCGCCCAATTATAACTGACGGCTTGTTTAAAAAAAGCTTCGCCGGTGCGTGCATCGTTATCTACTGCATGCTGCAAACCTGCTGGTCGCATATTTTTTGTTGAAGCGCAAGCACAAAAAAACAATCCAATAAGCAAGCAACTATTTTTCAATGGATCTAATTTTTTGTTCGATGGCTAATGTAATTCTGTAAAAACCTAAATCGGTCATATGAGCGCCATCAACGGTGGCTTCGCCATCTTGTCCAATTAAATTTGTGGTTTCTAAATAATGCAAATGATGCATTCCTTCTTTTTTCAAAAGTGCGTATGCATTCTTAAATATATGGTTGACTTCATTAATTTTTTGCCTGGTTACCAAATTAAATTTTGCCGTGGGATACAAAATATTTTCGACGAGTAAAATGGGTACGGTTGGTTTTAATGCATGCAGTTGACGTAAAAAAGGAACCGTTTTAGCCTCCGCCAAAGCAGGTGTTAAATTAGGCCCACAATCAATAACATACATGGAAGCGTCAATACCCGACATTATAACGGCAAGCATAGAATCGAGTTGTCCATTTCCACTAAAGCCTAAATTAATAGTTTCACGCCCAAGTCTACGTTCTAATTGAGCCGGATAAGCCATACCAGGGCGCATAGCAGAAGCACCTTGCACAATAGATGTACCGTAAACAACCAGCGGCTTTTGGCCCTCAAAATAATTTTGTTGTGGTTTATTGATAGTAGCGCCTTCTTCTATGCCAATAAAAAGTGAATCGCAGGTTTCATAATCAGGAAGGTAAAGCAGGTACTGCCTAGTTTGACCATCCATATCTTTTACCAAATTAGCTTCTTGGTATACAGGGGCATTGGGTTTACCTACACCTGCAAAAAACCAAGTACCATTATCAAGTCCATACAAATCGAGTCCTTTAACAAGCGTACCCGCCACGTGCTGAAAAACAACCGAAGATCCGGTTTTCCATTTGGCAGAAATTTGCTTAGCATTGGTTTCAAAATACACGGCAAACCCTGTTGGATTTTTACTCAAATCCCAAACAGGTTTTCGAAGTAACTTTTGTAAAGATTCCGGAAATCGTTGATACACGGTTGCATTTGGCATTGGCCGCCCTAACAATGTAAATTCCTGCATATCGTAATACACCGTTTTAGTTTGTGCATCAGCACCAAACGCTATAAAAAATATAAACAAAAGGGTCAAGCAGTTTTTCATGGTTCAATTTAATCTTTTTTAGTAAAAACCATGTGCTATAGCGCCTTACCTTTGCAAAAAACACCCCCAATGATGCGTTTGCTGCTAGCAAGTTTATTATGTAGTTTGAGTATATCTGTTTTGGCACAAAACACCCAACTTTTAGACGTTGTGGTAACAGCAAGCATGCTACCACAACAAGAAAAAGAAACCGGGCGCAATATTGTAAGCATAAAAGGATCCAGCTTACAAAACTTACCCATTAGTAGCATAGACGAACTACTCAAATATTTACCCGGTATTGAAACCCAACAACGAGGACCTGCTGGCACGCAAAGCAATATTATCATTAGAGGTGGTACCTTTCAGCAAATACTCGTAATTATTGACGGCATTAGAATTAACGATCCGCTCACAGGTCACTTTAATAGTTATATACCACTTCATCCAGAAGATATCAATAGAATTGAAATTATCAAAGGAGCTGCTTCTGCTATTTATGGTTCTGATGCTATTGGAGGTGTTGTAAATATTATCACCAATGGGCTACAACAAAAAAACAACCACAAGTTGAGCGTTGGAAGCAAATGGGGCAGTTACAATTCGAGGTCTAATAATCTATGGTGGGGTGTACAAAAAGAGAAATGGAAACTCAGTGTTTCGTCGCAGCAAAATAAAGCAGATGGAGAAAACTTAAGAGGCACTACAGGTTATTATAACAATTCATTTTACGCTGCTAATTTTAATTACTCCTTTACATCTAATTGGAAGCTTCGCATATTATATGCCAATGATAGGAGGGATTTTAATGCGCAAAATTTTTATACGACATTTAAAAGTGACACTGCTTCTGAAATTGTAAAAAGCAATTGGACGCAAATGGGTTTGTCAAAACAGTACACCCATAAAATAGTAAAATTCGATGTGGCCTATAAAAACTTATCTGACCGTTTTAGGTTTAATCCGGCCGGTAGTTTTAATGAAAACAAAACCTCACTTTTTGTTGCGCAGGGTTCGCTTCAATTTACACGCAACCCCAATCATCAAATTGTTACAGGTGCACAGTGGATCCATAAAAAAATTAGATCCAACGATAGAGGCAATCATGAACTAGCACACGGAGCTGCATTTTTAATAGCTACCCATAAGCTTCCTAAAAACATATTTATCAACGAAAGCCTGCGCATAGATTGGGACCAAAGCTATGGCTGGATTATTATCCCGCAAGTAAATGGATCTTGGGTAAATGGTAATCTTACCACGCGTGCATCCATGGGTAAAGGTGTTCGTGACGCGGATTTTACAGAGCGTTACAACAATTACAACAAAAGCCTAGTAACTGGAGGTAGCATGGGTAATCCTTATTTACAAGCAGAAAAGTCATGGAGTTATGAACTCGGTGCCGATTATAGAATCGGATCCAATTTTAAATGGGGGGCTACTGTATTTTTAAGAGATCAAAACAACCTGATTGATTGGACCCCTACTCCGTATCCTATGATGCCACGTCAATCAAATTTAGTAATAACAGGAAATTACTCTTTGGCTACCAATGTATCTTCTGTAAAAACAAAAGGAATAGAAACGGATCTTACTTACAACAAAAAATGGGTAGAAGATTACGAAATAAACCTCAGCACAGGCTTAGTATGGCTTTCTTCCACTAGCCCAAATAAAACACCTTCCTTTTATATTTCATCGCATGCCAGGTTTTTATGGAATGAGCAAATTGTGTTTAGGGCGCACCGGTTTCAGCTATCTGTAAATAGTGTTTACAAAATTAGAAATGCACAAACAGCATCTGCCATCAATACGGCACTTTCAGAAAGTTATTTTTTAGTGAATAGTAAATTTTCTTACCTTACAACGAAGCGTAAAGGAACTATTTTTGTGGAAGTGAGTAACCTTACAGATACAAAATACTCCGATTTACTGGGTGCCATTATGCCTGGAAGGTGGATTTGCGCTGGATTTCAACTAAATCTATAACACATGAATAAAATAGTATGTACGCTTGTACTAAGCCTTAGCATAACAATTGTTGCTGCGCAAGACATGAAAGCATTTAATTTGTACAATCCCTACCAAAATGTAGATTCGGCACTACAAGTAGTATATAAAAAAGCTGCTACACAAAACAAACATGTATTTATTCAGATTGGTGGGAACTGGTGTGTATGGTGTGCTCGTTACAACGAATTTGTAACCAAAGACACACAAATAGATTCACTCGTTAATGCCAATTACATTGTTTATCACCTCAACTACAGCCCCGAAAATAAAAATAGTAAAACACTAGCCAAGTTAGGGTATCCGCAAAGGTTTGGCTTTCCTGTATTTATTATACTAGATGCTAAAGGCAACCGTTTACACACACAAAACAGTGCTTATTTAGAAAAAGATAAAGGCTACAATAAAGCACTTGTGATGGAGTTCTATAAGCACTGGACTAAAACAGCATTAGATCCAGCGCAGTATAAAAATTATTAGTCTCCTAAATTTGCTTTAATAAAGCTGGCTTTTCTTGATGCAGCTTGTAAATCAATTCACCAAATAAGGTATTGGCCCAAGCAAACCATTTGCGGGTAAACTTGGTAGCATCATCTTTATGAAATGATTCGTGCATAAATCCAGTACCAGCATG
>Ga0255110_1000162_pt1 | contig 19378 bp, 19 predicted proteins | sample Law_Miss_RepC_8h_FD_188479 | JGI IMG/M metagenome (GOLD analysis project Ga0255110, IMG submission 188479) | Freshwater microbial communities from St. Lawrence River, New York, United States - Law_Miss_RepC_8h | ecosystem: Environmental > Aquatic > Freshwater > River | place: USA: New York... | reverse complement strand
GTGGCATGCAACCCGATCGGCAAGAAGTGACTGTGCGCGGCAGCCGCATGAGCTATCAGTTCAGAGAGTTCTACCAACTTTGGCGCTCAGACGGCAGCGCATGGCAAGAAGCGGTTGACTGGTCTCAAGAAGACCCCCGCAGCAGCGCCTTGCAACGCCAGCTGAGCGAAGTGAGCCGCTGGCTAAGAGGCCAGCCGCACAAGCTTGCTACTGCCCAAGAAGCATTGGCCGTACAAGAGCTTGTAGAGGCCATGCTTGTGGGGCAAACGAAAATTTGAACTTCCCCATAAGATCAATGTTTCAGCAGTAACTAAAACTTTAGACCCAATGGTTTTAAAAGTTACCAGACCGGTTGTGGTGTTGCCTTTGGTTGGCGTCAACCGAGCGTTTGCGGAAGGTCCGTCAATTTGTGTGGCACAACCCGAAAGCATGATTAAAGAGCATGCGATGTTTATCTTATTCATACCGAAGTCTCAGGATTGAAGCTTAATTTGTCACATCAATTGGTACTGAAGCGGGTTGCGGCTTGAGTGGTGTTACTTAACCAAATCGAACAGGCCCTTGGCTTGAGCATGGCAGAAGGGTGGTTCATATGTACCATGGTAGTTGCCGTAGTAGGTGGCTGCGTTAGCAGCCGTTACGGGACCGTAGGTGGCCGAAATAAATTTGTCTACATCCACCGAAGTCACGTTTTTCAGACCTTTGTTGTCAAAAGCTTTTTTCATGACGTCTTGGTGAATGGCAGGGGGAACGGTGGGATCGCCACTGCCGCCACACAGCAAGACCTGCGACTTGGGTGTCCAGTCTAGCAAATCGTTCTTTTGGGCAGCCAGAAAAGTTGGGTTTTTGTCATTGGTCTGAATGTCGCTGGCGAAGGTCGACTGGAACAGGGCGTCGCGGGCTTGGTTAGGCGTTTCGCCGTTGATACCTGGCAATTTGCCGCTGGTCACCAGGGTGGTGTAGTTCAGAGTGGGACTTGGCAACAAAGACTCAATGTAGTCGGAGTACGGTGACTTGAATGCTGCTTTGACGTCGCTGTACAAGTTGCCATAAATCTTTTGCCAAGAGGTGACAATAAATGGCACAAAGAATTGGTAACCCGCAATTGCCTCGGTGAGCTTCATAGAACCCGATAGGTTATAAGGTCCAGCCAAGTGCGCGCCTGCTACCACGTTGATCTCAGAAGACAAGCTTTTTTCAATCGCACGGTGCGCTGCCATGGAGGCATGACCACCTTGAGAGTAGCCGGTTAGCATGACCTTGCCATTGAGGCTAGCCCCTTGTGAAGCCACAGCATTGCGAGCAGCGCGAATCGAGTCGATGACGGAGGTGGCTTCAGAGTCTGCATGCAAATAGGGGTGGTAACTGTAACTGGATTTGGCATAACCCAGGTAGTCGGTGGCCACCACAGCATAGCCTTGGCTGGCGTACATGGCTGCTAGCAAAAAGGTTTCTCCGTCTGCAGGATTAGCCAAAGTACGTGGTTTTTGTACGTCGGTGCCTTTGGCATAAGCCACCAAAGGAGCTGCAGCATTACAGTCGGAACCCGAGGGCAGCAATAAAACGCCTGAGGCGCTTGATCTTTCACCTGTAACGCCAGGGGTCACGTAGTGAAGGGAAATTACCTTGACATCACATTTGGCTTTGCCACTCAAGCCCACTAACGGACCACCGTCAAATTGAGCTTTGGAGAGAGTGGCCAACAAAGCAGGGCTTTCTATCAAGGCTCCGTGTGGTGAGTCACTGCCGCCACACGCGGCGAGCAGAGCTACGCCCAAAATGGAAATACTGAATTTTAATGTTTTCATAATTTGTCCCCTGAAAAAAAATTTCTCTACGCGAGCGTAAAAAATGCGCAAGTCAGAATAGCACTAAATTCATTTGCCATCAATACGGGTACGGGTTCACGCTGCCCCGTCATCCTGTGAAACCCAAACTTTATTCAAAAGTTCTCGTAATCTAATTATTTATTCCTTCAACAATCTACAACAAATCCAGCAGCAAGCCTTGAACCTTCTGGCAATGATGCTGCAAATATGAACGATAGACTCGATTTCATGTTGCTGCCAAAAAACTGCGGAATGGGTTTGCTCTTGTACGCTAAGCTTCATTGCGGCAAAGCGCACTGTACTGGTTTACCGCCCAGTTGATTGACCAACACTTGTGGGGCGATGCAGACCAAAAATCCGCGTCTCCCACCATTGATCCAAACTTGAGTCAATTCTAAAATACTGGACTCTACATACACTGGCATTTGCTTTCTTAAACCGAAGGGCGATGTGCCGCCCACCAGATAACCTGAGTTTTTTTGTGCCACTTCGGGTTTGCAGGGTTCAACCGTTTTGCAGCCTATTTGACGCGCCAAATTTTTGGTAGAAGTCTTGCAGTTGCCGTGCATCAACACCACCAAACCTTTGCCTTGCTCGTTTTGCATCACCAGAGTTTTAATCACATGATGCTCGGGTATACCCAGTTGCTTGGACGATTCGGCCGTCCCGCCATGTTCAACGTAGTCGTAGGGATGTTCGGTGTAAGCAACTTTATTTTGCTTTAACCATTCTGTCGCTGGTGTTTCAGAAATGTGTTTTGCCATCTTTTTTGCTAATTATGGGTGCTTGAGCCTATCTTTATGAAAAGACTTCTAGCCGTTGACTATGGTGCAAAATATAAATCAAAACGTCAAATGAAGTTCATAGCCAGATTCCCATCACTGCAAACTAATTTTAAGTACGGTAAATACCTCAATGATCTCTAATTCCTTTGGTTCAAAACGAGTACTGCTCTTGTTTGCGTTGACCATTTTTTGCAGTGCATTTTTATTGTTTCAAGTCCAGCCCATGATCAGCAAGTTCATCTTGCCTTGGTTTGGGGGAAGTCCAGCTGTCTGGACAACCGCTATGCTATTTTTTCAGTGCGTGTTGTGTGCAGGCTATGTTTATGCACACGTCCTCACGCGAATGCATTCACGTCAGTGGCAGGCTGGAATTCATATTGCCTTGCTATTGCTTGGCGCCGTGCTGGCTAGCACCATACTTCCAGACGCTAACTGGAAGCCTACCGGAGAAGAAGCACCTGCTTTGCAAGTACTGCTCATTCTTGGAGCGAGCGTAGGCGTCCCCTATTTTTGCCTGGCAACCACAGGGCCTTTGGTGCAACACTGGTTTTCCCACACTGAACAGACTGGCTCTGTATACCGGCTCTATGCCTTGTCCAACATTGGCTCATTTGCTGCATTGTTGTCCTTTCCATATCTGTTCGAACCTTGGTTTGATTTACAGCAAATCAGCAATTGGTGGGGCTGGGGTTTTGGTTTGTTTGTCCTGTTATGCCTGCCCATTGCATTAGGCTGGGGACAAAAGACGAGCGAGCATCAGACTGTTCAGTTAGCCCAGGAAATACAAAATCAGTCAGAAGTCACTGGGTGGATGCGCATGCGCTGGCTCTTCTTGCCTGCTCTGGCATCTCTCATTTTCATTACGGCTACCGATCAGGTAGGGCACAACATCGCACCAGAGCCTAGCCTATGGATTGCCACATTGGGACTTTATCTTTTAACATTTGTGCTAACTTTTGATCATCCCCGTTGGTATCGACCGGCCTTGACTGCAGTTCTAACAATGGCTGCCTTGCTAGTCACCACAGGGCGCAAAGAAATTCCAACATTATTCAACTTGGAATGGGATTATGGTGTTTCAGAAATGCGTCTGATGCATTACGCCTTGCTGTTTTTGGTTTGCATGATGTGCCATGGCGAGCTGTTTCGTCAAAGACCTCGTAACACGCAATACCTGACAGAATTTTATTTATGGATGTCTATCGGTGGTGCATTTGGTGGTTTGTTTGTTTCCTTGTTTGCAACAAATTTCTTCGATGAATACCACGAATGGCCAATAGCACTGAGCCTGAGTATCGTTTTAGCTTTTGCTGTGCTAAGGCGCGAATGGGGTGGAAGCAATAGGCTACCCCCCGATGCTTCTACTGAGGCTGCTTGGACTGCGCATCCTACAAAACAAGCTTGGGTGGGAGCGGCCTTTGTGACGTTCTTCAGCTTCTTCATGTTCATTGAAGACCCCTTTGAATGGCGTGTTAGCCCAAACACCGACTACGTGAGTGTCGCTCTAGACCAGTCGCGTAATTTCTATGGCACAGTCGCAGTGGCCGAACGCCAATACCCAAAGCATCCTGAGCACAACTACCGCACCTTCTACAGCGGCCAAATAACCCACGGCCTGCAATTTCAAAGTGCAGAAAAACGCAATCAGCCTGCTACCTATTACGGACCTCAAAGTGGTGTGGGCGAAACATTCAATTACCTGCATCAAAACAATCAGCCACTGCATGTCGGCCTTATCGGACTCGGTGCGGGCACTTTGGCCAGCTACGCTAGAGAGCAAGATCGATTTGATTACTTTGAAATCAACCCCGAAGTTGTGCGCGTGGCTCAAAAATGGTTTGACAATCTGTCTACCATCAAGGCACGTGATCTGCGCATCATCCTGGGCGATGCGCGCTTGCAAATGGAGCGTTTGCCAGCTACAACCCAATACGATGTGATTGTGCTAGACGCTTTCACGGGCGGCTCCGTACCCATCCACCTGCTCACACAAGAAGCCTTTCAAATTTACAAGTCTCATCTCAAGCCAGAGGGCTTCATCATTGTGCACATCACCAACGCCTACCTCAACCTGTATCCGGTGGTGAAGGCTCAGGCGGAACAACTCGGTTTGGGTTATCGCAACAAGTTTCAAGATCTCGATCGCGATAATCTTGTCAATCGCAATCAGTACTTCATCATGACGCAGGATGCGACCTACCTCAAAAAATATCCATCCGTCAACCGAGAATTGCTAGATGAACAGGGAAAAGTGATTGGCGTAGAAAATCGCGATCGACCAGGATTGCGCTTGTGGACAGATCAGTTCAGCAGCATGCATCAAATTCAGTGGTGATTACCAATCATTTATAGGGCTCTGAAGGATCAAACTATTTCTACAAAATCAAACCTGACTCAACGATTTTTACGTACCGTTTGTCCTTTTAAAGGGCAACTTTTCAAGACCCAAAACTTCATTTAAAAGTACCGACCAAGCAAACGAGTAAACAATCAGTGACAGCCGTTGTTGATCAAGATCAAAGGCCAGGTCGAAGCGTTTTAAGGCTGAGCCTTGTGGCAATGCTCATGTCCTAGTGCGTTGCCGCAACGCTTCAAACGAGATCAACTCCCCCGCCAGCGCACTGGCCATCACTGTGGGCGGGCTGGCCAGCCAGACTTGGCCCGGTCCAGAGCGGCCCGGAAAATTGCGGTTGATGGCGCTCACCGTGACTTGCGCCGCATCGGTCGATGAGCCCGGCCCGCAGTTGGCGCAGGCTCCGCAAGAGGGCTGCAAAATGCGCACGCCCAAAGCGGCGAAAGTCTTGTCGTAGCCTTGGGCTGTGCAGTAATCGCGCACGGCGGTGGTGCCGTACTGCAAGAACACCTGCACGCCTTCGGGCACCTTCAGGCCCTGCGATATGCCCCAGGCCAGCACTGCATGGTAGTGGTCAAAGTCTTCGCGTTTGCCCGCCGTGCACGAGCCGCCGTAGGCGATATCGATGCGCACATGTTCTTGCAAGTCCACCAGCGCCAGGCCCCGACCGGGGTCGCCGGGCCGCGCCACCATGGGGCTGAGCTTGGTCAGGTCCACCGTTAGGTGCTCGGCATATTGAGCACCTTCGTCGCTGTGCAACCAGTCTTCGATCACGGCTTCCACACCACGTCGCTCGCGAATGAAGCGCAGGGTTTCGGCATCGGGCGCGACGATGCCGGTCAGCCCGCCCAATTCGGCGCACATGTTGGTGAGGGTGGCGCGTTCGTCGGTGCTCAAGTGAGCAATGCCCGTGCCTGTGAACTCGAACACCTTGCCCACCCCGCTGCCGCTGCGGATGTAGGGCGTGGCCAGCAAGTGCAGCATCAGGTCTTTGGCGGTTACGCCCACTGGCAGTTGGCCCTGCAGTTCAACGCGCACACACTCGGGCAGAGTCACGCGCACCGCGCCGGTCACAAAGGCATTGGCCATGTCGGTGGTGCCCACACCAAAGGCCACACAACCCAAGGCGCCGCTGTGCGGTGTGTGGGAGTCGGTGCCCACCACCACTTGGCCGGGCAAGGCGTAGTGCTCGGCGACCATGGCGTGCGAGATACCGGCCACGTTGCGGCCGTCGTCCAGCAGCACTTCAGCTTCGGTCAGGGTGCGGTGCATGCGCAGGCCGTGGCGCGCGGCAAAGTTGCGCTGCGCCTGACGCATTGCGTGCATGTTGGCTATCAGGCCGCCGCGTACATGGGCGGGACTTTCATCGACATATGAGGTGTGGTCTTCAAACACCACGATCTGTTCGGGTCGCTGCAGGGTGAAATCCTTACCCAGTGAGTTTTTCATCAAGGTGTCGGCCATGCCGGTGTAGTACTCGTGGATGAAGCGCCAGTCGGCACGCACAAACAGGCCTTCGCCGGGCTGGGGCTGCTCGGGTGTGTGGGGCGCTGTCAGGTGGTGGCGCATCAGAATTTTTTCAAACAACGTTTGAGGGCCGCTTGCTTTGCTGGCGACCGATCTCGTGCGGTCTTCCTCGTAGGAGCCCACCCCCGTGGGCGAATGTGCGCCCAGCAAAAACCGTTGCCCCCAGCACAGCAAGCCCCCCGCGCCCAGAATCGACGCCGCCAATGCCTCGCGCCCTTTCACCAGATCGGCCAGCGTGATGTGCTCACCCCGCTCAATGCGCGCCAACAGACCGAAGTCGGTCGAGGTGAACAGGCCAATGTTATCGGCGTTCTGGCGGTATATGCGCTCGAAACTTTCGGCGATGACCAGCTGCACACCTGCCAGCTTCTCGGCGGTGGGGCTGTGCTCGCGCGACGAGCCCTTGCCGTAGCGCCTTCCAGCCACCAGCACCGAAAAGGCCGCTTGCCTGAGCGCACGGCGTTCGATGGGGTTTTCGTGGCCGCAACGCAGTCCGGTGTGGGCAAAGTCGCCCAAGGTGTCGTCGTAATGGCTCATGATGTTGACCGGCGTGATCTCATCGGTCGAGACATCGTCGCGCAGCGGCGCGGCCTGTTCGCGGGTCAGGGTATCGCCCGCCAATTGGCGGCGAATCACGGAAGCGTCTTGGCTGAGGTAAAGAATCTTCCAGTGCACGGTGTTCATGGGATGGTGGTCGTGTCCGAGAGGCATACTTCACCCCAGAGTCAAAGCGAAAAATGAATTCTATGCGCGATCCGAACCATTAAAGTCTTCTCACTCCTCTTAGAGCACATTAGACAAGACGGATCTCGCAAAACCTAGGTGAAAATACCGATGAGTTGTTGCAAGGTTTGGGCTTGAATGCTGCAGAGATTGAGCGTTTGCGTTCGCTCAAAGCCGTGGCCTGAGTCAGCGCAGCCGCGTGTTGTAAATTACCCTACCTCCCCCTGATACAGAAAGAGACACACCATGAAACAAAACATCACACGCCGCGCTGCATTAGCCGCTTTGTCATCGGCCGCCGCAGTGGCATTTCCGGGCCTGTCGTTGGCGCAAGCCGATCGCCCCGTCAAATTCATCTTGCCCAACGCCACAGGCTCGGGCGTAGACGCCATCACGCGCGCAGCAGCACCTGCCATTGGCAAGGCTTTGGGCGCCAATGTGGTGGTGGAAAACCAAGCCGGTGCCAGTGGCGTCATCGGTTTGCAGGCCATGGCCAAAAACCCGCCCGATGGCTTGACCTTGTCGGTGGTGTCCAACAACGTGGTGATCTTCCCTAGCGTTATCAAAAACCTGCCCTTTGAAATGCCTGGCGATTTCACACCGATTGCGGTGCTGGGAGCAACGCCCTTGGTGTTGGTGGCGAACCCACAAAAAATGCCCGCCAGCAGCAGCCGTGAATTCATTGCCGCTCTCCGTGCCAAGCCGGATGGTTACAACTTCGGCTCTGGCGGTACGGGGACCATCTTGCACTTGGCCGCCGAGATGTTCGTGGACGAAGCTCGTGTCAAGGCTCGCCATATTCCTTACAAAGGTGTAGGCCCCATGGTCACCGACTTGTTGGGAGGTCAAATTGACTTTGCAGTGTTGGCCTTGCCCAGCGTGCAGCAGCACATCAAGAGTGGCGCACTCAAGGCGGTGGGCATGTGTGGTGACAAGCGCAGCGCCGCTGCGCCAGACATTCCAACTTTTGTGGAGCAGGGCTTGCCCACTTACGTGATCGATGCCTGGTTTGGCGTGCTCGGCCCCAAGGGCATGAGCGCTGCCACGGTAAAAAAGGTCAACGATGCCCTGGTGCAGGCCTTCAACGACCCGGCCGTCAAGGAAACCATGGCCAAGCAAGGCAACACGATCGCCATCAGCACGCCCGAGCACGCTCAACGTGTCTTCCGAAGCGAGATGGAGCGCTTTGCCGCGCTGGTTAAGAAAGTGGGCATCGAGCCGCAATAAGGCCAACGGGTTCGTCGCTTGAGATTAGCTGCTCAGGCGACGACCATCACCCCATGGACTTGTTGAAGTAGCTGCATCGGTGTTCCTAAATCTTGCAAGTCATTTGACTGCATAAAAAGATATTCAGTAGCAGTGCAGTGCACAGCACCCCTGTTAATTAATTCTTGTTTTATGTCTGGCTTTAAAAGGTCTGGGCTCAATGGCGCTGAAGCCGAGCCTGACTCAACGATTTGTACGAATACTACCTTTAAAGAAATTAGTTACTTGGTAGATTTGAGAACATGGCCAACAACAATATTCCGCCGCCAATCATAAGAATCAAGATGAGCCCTGTTTTGTCTTTAGATTCATATTTTTTATCTGATTCTGATGTATCAGTGGGCGGTGGAGGTAAGCGAAATTTTTTTAATTTCAGTAGGCGCATAGCGGACTGAACGACTACTTGAAACATATTGGATCCTTGAAGACGACAAAGAAGATAAATCTTGAGAACAGGATAACTTGACTTTAATGGGAACTTATTGATCCAAACGAAACGTACATCTGAAATACATTGAAATAATCAAGGCTTGAACTATTTGTCATCAACAAAATTTAACAGAGCACCAATTACAAGAAATCCTAGCGACACGAAATACAAGCCAGTGGGATTTTCAGTCAAGAGATGAACCACTAGCGAAACAACAAGAACCAAAACACCCGACATTATGAAGCCGATGGCGGTGGGATTGGAATTTGAAGAAGGCATTTGCAACTTTCAATAGTTGCACCAATATAGAAAACCTCATCAAGTTTGTACATCCGATAATGACGTACGGGCTGCCCTTATGTCAACTCAAGTTTTGATGGCAATACGCAAGATGTCAGCTAATGTCTTGATACCAAGTTTCTCCAGTACTCTACCCTTATGAACCTCAACAGTTCTTGGGCTAATTTTTAACAACTCACCTATTTCTCGGTGGCTTTTTCCTAGGGCAAGAACATCGAAGACTTCTTTTTCCCGAGGTGTCAGCAAATTCAATTTTTGATTATGTTGAATTGTTTCGGTAGTTGCTGATAAGTTGTGTAATGAGCGATTGATAGATTCCAGAAGCTGTTCGAGTACGAATGGCTTTTCTAAGAAGTCCACAGCATTGCCTAAAAATGCTTCACGCATCACTTGTACATCTGCAAACGCAGTTAAAAAAATGATTTGCACTGGCACTTTTAGACTTAGCAAGCGGATTTGTAATTCAAGTCCACTCATCCCAGTCATCTTCAAATCCAAAATGATACAAGCCGGACGATTGGGCAAACTAGAAAGGAAAGACTCAGCACTTTCATAAGTCCTGCAGTCGTAGCCTTTTAATCCAAGCACCAAACTCAGTGAATCACGCACAGATGCATCATCATCAACAATACAAATCAGTTTGTTTTCAGACATCTATTTTGTTTCCTGTAGGTAATGAAACAACAAAACATTTTCTGGGATTTGATCTGTATGTAATTGATCCATCATTGTTTTCAATCAATGATTTACTAATGGACAAACCCAAACCTAAGCCGTCTTTCTTATCACTATAGAACGGCTTAAAAATAATTTCGCTTTCATAGGTATCAAGAGTTTTACCAGTATCAAAAATGCTGATTTCGATGCGTTCTTGTTTATCAAATGCAAACATAACTTCAACGACACCATTTGAGTTGGCAGACTCTATAGCATTTTTGATCAAGTTACCTAATGCTGTTTTCACTTGAGTAATGTCAACCATCACCGAAACTGGTTCATTGAGCTTTTCAACCTTGATCTGCACACTTAATTTTTGAGCATAATTTTCTAACTGTGAAACTGTATCTGTCACCAACCGTTCAACTTCCGCTTCTTTGATATTTGATGTGCCACCTATAAAGAAACTTCTCAATCCTCGGACAATCTCTGATGCACGAATTGATTCTTTAATGATTTGATCTAGTGTTTTTCTTAAACGATCATTATTTTTTTGATTGACTTCGTTGCTTTCAATTGAAGACAGTAGCAAAGCCGATTCCGCATAGGCATTGATTGCACTCATAGGCTGATGCAATTCGTGAGCAAGAGAGCCAGCTAATTCGCCTGCAGCCACCATTTGCAAAGTTTCCTTCAACTTTTCTTGCGTGTTTAATCGTTCGTCAACAACAGTTCCAATTAGCAAACCAGTCATTGAGAGCGTGAACATCACAATCTGCATATCAATCAAATCACTGGGCAGCACACCTACCTGCGTAAAACTGATCACCAAAGGAACTTGCACGACTGCGGCAGCAAAAGTAGAACCAGGCAAAGAGTGAGCTGCACCAATTAAACCGACCACAAAGAACAATGGGAAAAAGTACTTCATTTGCATTTCAATTGGCAATGAAAAGACTAGGTACTCACAAATTAATAGTCCCAAGAACAACAGCCAAAATGAATAACTTAAAAACATTTGTTTGAATTGTTCGCGCCTGAACGGATTTATAAACAATAGCGCCAACGGCAGTACAACTATCAGTCCCAATAAATCTCCTACAAAAAAACGATAGCTTGCCTCTAAGAAATCATCTTTTCCTAATTTGCCAATTAGAGTTTGCAAACCTACATATAAGATTGCAGTTATCGCCGCACCAATCACGCTAACCAAACTTAGCTTAAAAACTTCAACTCGGTTTTGAAGTCTTGGAACACCTTTCATTAGCTTGATCAATACATGCGAAATAATTGCGTAGCAGCCGATTAAGATCGCATTTCCAATCAAAACAGATGAAGAAAAGATAACTGAATCGCGGATTAACCAATCAGCAAATCCGATAGTGATAAACACCCACGGCGCCCACAGCAATCCCGCCCAAGTTAAGAAAAGTACTTGAACAGCGGCAGGCGGGTTCCAAGGTGTTATGTTGAGCTGCCCCATTGGATGAATGAAACTAAGCAAGTCAACGCAGACATATGCAAGCGAAAACAACATCGCCAGCCTTAAGTTTTTCATTGAATGAGTCATCATTTGTAAAGTTATACCCTAGTCAATCCACCGGTGTCCCCACCATCCTTCTAGAACCCAAACTTTATTCAAAAGTTCTAACTATCTAAGTTTTCGTCGTCTATGCCAAAATTCAGAATACTTCATTTAATCTATGCAGATTCAAACCACAGACCAATTGCGCGCCCTTTACAAAGCACCAAGCGAGCGTGCCGTTCTGAAAGAATTAATGCACATTGATTCGCACCTTAAGAGGTTCATCTCTTTGTCACCATTTCTAGTGATTAGCAGTGGAGATCAACACCAACTTTCGTGTTAAATGACACCGGATGATCACGATAAGCCACGAGTACGGTAGAACCGCAGAAATCAAACCTGACTCAACGATTCCTACGCACCGCCCCAAACCATGTGAGGCAATAAAAACTCAGGTCCGAAACTTTATTTAAACTTTTGTTCTGCAGATCTATTGCGACTCAGGATCCAACTGTTTAAATTGAATAACATTACCTTCTGGATCACACCCATCCAGCACAATAAAGCCACGAATGCGCCAGGCTTGCTTGATAGGTTTGAGAAATCCACCATTGGTTTTGGCGGCAGCTCGCACCACCTCTAGATCGTCCACAACAAATGTAGGCTTCAACGCTACATCATCTCTTCGTTTTGGCGGCGATTCAATTTCAATACTTTGTGCATAGGCTTTGGAAATTGCATGCACAACTACTTCGTAGTTTTGTCCTACCAAGAGGTCGTGCGATTTGTCTGAAACTTCAACCTTTAATCCCAAAGCCTGCTGATAGAACAGTGAGACTTTCTCTATTTTTTTTGCGAACACGCAAAGAGCTTGATAGGGTGAATGAATTTTCTTTGCCATTTGGATTAAGATAAATTTTTAAATGTATTTATACACCATACCAAAATCTAAACTTTATTTGAAAGTACTGAGAATCTCTGAGTGTTCGTGGACAAGTTAGATTTTGAATCTCAAATGTTTGGGATCAAATTAAAAGTTTTCATAACTACCGCGCGATCTTCAGGGTCCTGAATGGCTTCTAAGCATGATCTAGCCTTCAGATAAGAGGCTTTGTACTCATCTATTTTTCCACAAGCCAAAGCAGCCCATGCATGAATGGCGTAAACAAACGCCAGCTCCCAGTCTGGCGTTTTAGCGATTTCAATGAAGTACTTTTTCATGGTTTCCGCATATCTCCAAGCACTTGGACCCATGTTCATTCTTGAATGAATTAGCGCCAACAACATAGTGCTTCGCATTTGATTGATCGTTGCACCAGCAACTCGCCAATGCCAAGCTGAGGCATGTGCCGCATCTAAAAGTTCAGTATGGTTCAGCACATTCTCTAGTGATTCAGACATATTCCATGCAGCATTGTTTGCATAGATAGCAAAATAACGATGCCAGTTTTCGGGTTGAAGATTTTCTGGTATTTCGGTCATATTAGAAAAATTCACTTTTGATCTAAAGACGTTACTGTTTAGACTGCCAAATTTTGCGACAAAATATCGTTACAAACCTAGCCAGGAGCATGGCAGAAAGTTCTTTAAGCACTTCTGCCCAACCTGCGGAACCACTATCTCACTTACAACTGAAAGATTTCCAAGCGGCAGGGTCATGATGATTGGCACACTTGACGATCCCTCACTGGTTAAGGTGCATACCCACATGTTTGCTGATGAAGCATTTTCTTGGATAACTTATCCTGAAGATCATGTCGTTTATGCCAAGCATAGGGTCAACGAAGATGGTACACCTGCGGTGCCTCTAACCAAATCAACTGGTAATTTATTGTTTGATTACACCAACTGTCGTGTTAAACGACACTTACCGACCAATCAAAGCCGACAGCACGATAGCCCCTCCTTAATTAAGCCTGACTCAACGATTAGTGCGCATCGTTTGTTCTTTTGAACGACATCCTTGACACCAAACTTTATTCAAAAGTTCTGATAATCTGCACAGCAGCACAATAAGAGTTTAAAAAATTTGTGTATTTAAATGAAACTCAAGCTGCCCAAGACGGTGATGAGTTGGGCGAAGTTTAGGGTGATGGCTTTTCTATGAATTTTTCTGAATTCGGGTATCGCCATGAAATTTCTGTCTTCTCGGATTTCAGAGCCACACTGGTCCAATTGGGGAATTAACTTGAAACGCAAAACCAAGGTAAGGATGGCAATGGCAAATGCGCCCATAGCCTGAATGGGTCTGAATGCTGCAGCATAGCTAATGGCAGCTGCAGTGGAGACCACAATGGCAAATTTGAAATAGGTGATGTAAAACGACCGAATGAACTTGGAGTCCATGTTGTTGTCGTGCTTCAAGATTAGCAGGGGAATGGAGCCAAACAAAAAATAGGCTGTCACCGCAAGCATGGCAACCGTGAAAAATAGGGAAACTTGGTTGGCTGTCAACATGACTGTGTTTAACTCCCCTTCATCAATCGTCTGTGCCAAAATCTAAATGATTTTGTCTTATGGATCTTACGATGATTAAAGGTACTTGTTTTTGTGGTTCCGTTACTTGGCAATTAGATGGCCAGCATGTGGCTGCGTGGCTTTCTGGCGTGGGCTACAAAAGGATGAAAGAGGCAAGAATCGAATTGCTGTGAATTTAAGACTTTTAGAGCCGACTGCTGTTGCCCACATTCCCATCGATCACTTTGATGGCTTAGAAACCATGATGATCTCCTACGTGAATGTATTTGGATGAATTGCATAAAATACCCAAAAATCATCAACGAAGCTTTAATCTACCGGCCACATCAAGCCAGTTGCAAGAAGCCATCACTGAAACCAAATATCTCCAAATAGAAACGCCATGTTGAAAAAATTCATCATCTTCGTCATAGACGATTTGTCTGAATCGGGCACCCCAGCAGAAATGATTGCCATCGATGCCTTCAATGATTCTTTGAGAACCAAAGGACATTGGATTTTTGCAGGTGGTTTAGCAGCCCCAGTACATGCCGATGTGATCGACAATCGAAACAACACCAACTTGGCAACAGGCAAACCTTTTTTCGATACCAAAGAAAATTACAGTGGATTTTGGCTAATCCAAGCTAGCGACCATGAAACAGCAAAAAGACTAGCTCTTGAAGGGTCAAAGGCTTGTCATCGCAAGGTTGAATTAAGACCTCTGCTTGGCTGATCTTTGCTACCCTCTAATACCAACTGGCGTGTAACACGACACTACAAAACAAGATCAATTCAAAAGCACGGTAGCCCCGCTGTAATCAAATCTGACTCAACGACTTGTGCGACCAGCCCAAACTATAGTTTGGGTAAACCCCAATGAATCTTTTAATTAAAGTCATTTATTTTGTAATTCTTCGGCGTTAAATTTAATACTGTGCTTCATATCGAGGTGCACTTCTTTAACTTGAGGAATCGCAAATGGGACAAATAATTTCACAAGCAGTGTTTAAACCTAATCCAGGCGCTGACATGACCAAGTTCATGGGATTCGTATCTGAGAGCGTTGCTATCTGGCGCAAACACGGTGCAGATGTATCAATATGGGCTGTTTCAGCTGGAGAAGTAGGCAACATGGTATTTGCCGCTCGCTTTGACAGCTACGAAGCCTACGGTAAGTGTGTAGACGCAGTCTATGCTGATCCAGCATTTCAAGATTGGTCTGCTCGCGCAACTGGCAGCGGATTAAGCAGCTGGGTTCGCAGCAACTTAGCGCGTCAATTACCTATCTAAATACGGAGACACATCATGGCTTTATATCTAGTTCGTTCACGCTACACAACCACGGCTTTTCAGGGCATGCTTGCAGCACCTAGCGATAGAGGAGAGGCTGCAAAAGCGCTTTTCAAGTCTTTGGGCCTTAAAACTCATGAAGTATTGTTTTCAATTTCAAATGGCAGCATCGTTTGTTTAATTGAAGGAACTGCTGAACAAATTACTGAAGCACAAATGATCACGATGGCAAGCGGTGCCTTCCAAGAAATTCAAGTAGAAGAATTAGTTTCAACCAAAGCGATGAAGTCAGCTATGACAAATGCTGCTGCCAAAGCTGCCAAATACAAAGCGCCAAATAAATAATTCATTTGAATTCTTTGAATTAAATGCAACAAAGGCAAGCTGTCGTGTAAACGACACTTGCCGACCACTAGAAGCCGACAACAAGGTAGCCCCGCCAAAGCCGAACCTGACTTAACGATTTTTACTCATCGCTTGTCCTTTTGAAGTACATCATCAAAGACCTCAAACTTTGTTCAAAAGTTTTGAGTATCTAAGCATCAATAGTCTGTGCCAAAATCTAAATGATTTTGTCTATTGGATCTTAAGATGATTGAAGGTACTTGTTTGTGTGGTTCGGTTACTTGGCAATTAGATGGCAAGCCTGATGGTGCGACCGCATGTAATTGCACCGCATGCCGGAGGTACGGAGTTCTTTGGGCATACGGTTATGTTGACGAGGATATCAAAACGCAAGGAGAAACAAAAGCTTATGTCAGGGGCAAGGCACTTGAGTTTCACTTCTGTCCAAATTGTGGCTGCATGGCATTTTGGCGTGGGCTTCAAAAGGACGAATCAGGCAAAACTCGAATTGCGGTAAATTTAAGACTTTCAGAGCCAACTGCTGTAGCTCAAATTCCTATCGATCACTTTGATGGCTTTGACACCTCCGATGATTTACCTCGAGATGGTAAGTGTGTCGGCGATTATTGGTTCTAGATCCCTAACTTTATTCAAAAGTTCTGAGAATCTGAGCATTGATCTTAAAGTTTTCGCCCCAAACGCTTTTCCACTTGATCTTTCTCCCACTTGGATCCAAACAAGCTAAACCGCTCGGAAATCTGAAGCCAGTGAAAGAACACACCAACACCCCAACCCATAACGACCCATTGAACCCACCAGCGGTTAGGGGTTGTCAACACATTGATGAGCGCAAGTAGCGCAACGACCAACACATACTGCGCCAAGTGAATGTAGAAACCTTTGAGTTTTCTAACTTGATTGAAAGCCAAAATCTCTTCTGCGCTTTGACTTTCACTGATGACGTTGTCCATACCTTGCTCCTTGAGTGTTGAGAATTCCACATTGAACACGGCAGCCAAAGACTTCAACGATTCCACGCTAGGCTCTTGACCTTTTTCAATACGCTGAATGGTGCGGACATTCAATCCACTCAACTCAGCCAACTGCTGTTGAGACCATCCACGTTGTAGTCTTAGTTTTTGAACTAGCATTGATCACTCCTTTTGCCGTGCTTTGAACTCTAATGGCAAGGTGTTTGATTGTGTGCGACAAAGGGGCGACTTGGGCACGGCATATGCACGGCACGATGCTGACATTGCTTAGACTTTGATGTTCAGACTCTTCGCTAAGGTATGACAAGTTCACAAACTTTATTCAAAAGTTCTAACAATCTGAGCATTGATCGCTTTAAAGAATACTCAGCTTGTCTACACACCATCACTTCCTGCGTGAAGGCATCATCGTGACCACTGGTAGCTGTTGAGTTAAAAATTCATTCACAATGTTGGCAACCTTATCTGATTGCTCCAAAGGCAAAAGGTGAGACGCTCCGGGAATTACAGCGAGTTGTGCACCTGGAATGCTCTCGTACAAAGTACATGTATGAGACAGCTTAATCATGTCATCATCGCCGACTAGAACCAGCACAGGAACTTGAATTTTCGATAATTCATTTATGGTGATTGTGGGTTCTGTTTGCCACATTTTCACGCACTTTTCTGTTACTTCCGCCCGATGTTTTGGGCCATCAGGTGAATTGTCGGCATAGTCCTTGGTAAGCATCTGCTCGGCCTCATCCGTCAAAGTTCCACCCAAAACGCCTTCGTGATGAAAATTTGAACCAATAACAACCAATCGCTTAACCAGGTCCGGACGACGCATGGCAACAATCAGTCCGATGTTGCCTCCGTCGCTCCAACCAACGAGGTGGCTTGCACCGCCAATTGCCTCAAGAAATGCAATAGTTTCATCGGCCATTGACTCATAATGAAAGGGTTCAGGTGTGTCTGCTGTTCGTCCGTGCCCTCTGCGATCGAAGGCACAAATACAAAAATCGTTTTCTAGTTTTTTTCCAATGGCCATCTGATCGCTGCTGCTACTTAATCCCCCATGAAGAAGAACCAGACGGTCGCGGTCGTTGTCAGCAACTGAAACCCAAGTTTTATGACCACGAATATCTAAGTATTTCATTTCATTGCCCATGTGATGAAAACGATTGAAAATTGAGAGGGTGGTTTTGTAGACTTGCAACGATTTGTGCGCACAGGTTGCCCTTTTAAAGGGCAAGCCTAAAGTTTGCATTTACTTCAAGTTCGCAGCTAACCACTGATTCAAAATTGTGAACACCTTTTCCTTTTCGGGATCGTTCAAAATTTCGTGGTACATCTCTTTAAAACAATGCGCCTCCACCAGATGAGAAGGTGCTTTCTCGGAAAATAAATCACTCGATTTTGAACGAACCAATTTGTCGTTGCCCGAATACAAAAGCAAGGTAGGAACCTGCCAAGATTCAGCTTCTCTCACTACTTTTTCGCCAGTTCTGAGTATCCAAGAAGCCAAGCGAGCGGATATTTTTCGATGCACCAAATGATCATTTTTATATTCTTTTACCACCCTTTCGTCTCGGGCAAGCCATTGACTTTTCACACCATTGTCTACACGCACGTTGGGAAGCAGCGCAGGCAATAAAAAGAGCAGTAATTTTTGTACAGGATTCGTATCTGCGCCCAAGGCGGGCGAGGTCATGACCAACAAATCAATACCTTGTTTATTTTGAATTGCAGTTTCAGCCGCAATCAATCCCCCCATGCTATGTCCTACCAAAACCAGTGGACCTGGGTTCTGCCGACGAACATATTCAATGACAAAGCGAAGGTCGTCGACCAATTGGTTGTCTGCAATCAGGCTGCCTTTCTCGCCAGACGACATGCCATGACCATGGTTGTCATAGCCAAATACTGCGTAGCCAGCTGCTTGTAAAAAATTGGCAACATGTGTGTATCGCCCCATATGCTCACCCAAACCATGCACCAGCAATACCGTTGCCTTGGGTTTTAAAGGCATTCCAACCCATTTATAAAACGCCAAGAGTCGATCTTGATGGCTGAGATGGGTGACTACAGGTTTAATGACTTGCGGGAGAATCATACTCACTCCATTGAAGTTTGTAGGATTTTGATTCAAGTTCTCAACAATAACCAGAGGGTCAGTCACTATGCCCCTCGCTAGATACCATGGCTCATCTCAACTCTATTTCTCTTGACAAATTGATAGTTTTCACCTGCTGGCAGTGGCAGGAGCGGCGTCAGTTTGGGGGAGCTTGCTCACGCGGGTTTACTGGGTACTTGAGCCTTGGAGTTACCCAAGTGAACCCCGCCATCAAGCAATAACAGTTCACCGGTCATGCTGCGAGCGCCTGTGGTCAGCCAAACGATGGCTTCGGCCACATCTTCGGGTGAACTGGCACGCTGCAAGGGTGCGATGGACTCGGCCATGGCCTTGACTTTTTCGAAGCCATCTTGACCTAATCCATCGACAAACCAGCGCGATGTAATCAGGCCTGGGCAAACCGCGTTCACTCTGATATCTGGCGCTAATGCGCGTGCGAGGTAGAGAGTCATTGAATTTAATGCACCTTTGGACGCGATATAGGGCACCGAAGAACCTATGCCCAGAGAGCCGGCGATCGAAGACACGTTGACAACGGAGCCTTTTTGTATTTTGAGGTGTGGTGTACAAGCCCGCACCATCTGAAAAGCTCCCACCGTGTTCACCGCGTAAATGCGTGAAAAGGTGTCCATGTCCAGAACATCCCAGTTAGCGGCACCGGTGAAGGTGCTGATCCCAGCATTGTTTACAAGTGCATCAATGCGACCCCATTTATCGAAGGCGGCTTGTGTTAAAGCCTTGCAGTCGGCATCTTGAGCGACATCGCCTTGCATCAACAAG
>Ga0255110_1000149_pt1 | contig 20119 bp, 16 predicted proteins | sample Law_Miss_RepC_8h_FD_188479 | JGI IMG/M metagenome (GOLD analysis project Ga0255110, IMG submission 188479) | Freshwater microbial communities from St. Lawrence River, New York, United States - Law_Miss_RepC_8h | ecosystem: Environmental > Aquatic > Freshwater > River | place: USA: New York... | reverse complement strand
TAATATATAATATTAGAAGAATGATTAATAATGAATGGGATATATTAGATTTATATTTTAAAGATCATAAATATCCTTTTACTGGACATCATTTAGATAGTTATAGAAACTTTGTCAAAGTAAAGATTCCCGAGATAATAAAATCTAATAACCCTATTACTATGATTAAAATGGACGATAGCAATAAGAATCTAATTGTAAAAGTTGATATTTATATTGGCGGATTGAATGGCGACAATATATATGTTGATAGACCCATTGCATTTGAAAACGGAACTCCTAAATTAATTACACCAAATGACGCGCGAATGAGAAATCTTACATACGAGACCCATCTATTCACCAATGTCTTAGTTAGGATTACAAATGACAAAGGAGCCGTAAAAGATGTAGAGTTCAAAAACATAGCTATTGGCGGTATCCCTATAATGCTCCATAGTGATATCTGTCTATTAAAAAATAATGGTTCAGATATATTGAAATTGATGGGAGAATGTCCTTATGATACGGGTGGGTATTTTATTATTGACGGCAAAGAAAAAGTAATAATCGCACAGGAAAATATTGTTACGAACAAACTATTTACCAATAAAATAACAGATGACCCGAACGGATTTAGTTATAAAGGGATAATTCTCTGTGTTGCAGATAAAGGCTCTGTAAAACCTTCAAAGATTCAATTTTTTTACGTAGATACTCCTATTAAAAGCGACGGCGTATATCACGATGAAAAAATCAAGGTGCAATATAATAACAAAAAATACAATTACGGCTCAATATTAGTCTCTGTCCCTTCATTCAAAGAAAAAATACCTCTCTTCATTTTATTTAGGGCGCTCGGAATAGAGAGTGATAAGGATATATGCGATGCTATATTTGGAGATTATGGAGATGAAATGGAAAGAGAGTATTTTCAAAACTTCATAAGACCGAGCATAATTAGCTCGCTATATATACATAATGAAAAGGAATATGGTATATATACGCAAGATGATGCACTGAACTATTTATATAAAAAGGTTAGATATGCTACTGTCGAACACGTTAAATCAGTTATAATGACAGATATATTTCCTAATATTGAGGATATAGAAAATAAAGGCAAGTATCTCGGATATCTCGTTTTACAATTTATTAAAACGGTAATAGGAACATTGCCTATCAGCGACAGAGATAGCTATATATATAAGCGCGTTGATATAAGCGGTTTTAAACTTACCGAATTATTTCAAGAATCTTACATAAAATTGCGCGATGATATTAGAATTAGATTAGACAGAGAATATTACTACGGTTCTTATAAGGAGAAGAACGAATATGAAAAAATAATAAACAATAACAATATATACAAAATAATAGATTATTTAATTATAACACAGACATTCGCAAAATCTCTCAAAGGCCGTTGGGGGCAAATTAGCAATAGCGACCCAGAGCTCGGAATCGTCCAGGATTTATCACGAATCAGCTATATAGGTTATTTATCGCATTTGCGTCGTGTCAATATACCTATTGATAGAAGCATAAAAATCACGAGTCCTCACAGATTACATTCGCAACAGTGGGGTATGATGTGTCCGTTTGAAAGCCCCGACGGAGCTTCTATAGGATATCTAAAAAATATGGCTTTATTGACGAAAATAACTGCGGGGATTAATGTAGAGAATATAAAGAAATGTCTCACAGATATCGGGATAATTCCATTAAACCGATGCAATTTTTTAATAAATAAAAATATAACTGCCGTATTTTTGAATGGTTCTTTATATGGATATACAGGAGACCCCATATTTATAACGAGAATATTAAAAGCGTACAGGAGAAACGGACTAATTAATATATTAATATCTATATCATGGAGTATTCCTAACAACGAAATAAGAATATTTACGGAAGCAGGGAGACCCTGTAGGCCTCTACTAATCTTGAAAAATAATAAGAAGGCCGAATATCCCCACAATGATATACTAGTATATAAAAATAATAACTTTAATAACTGGTTTGATATGCTAAACGGCTCATATAATAAACTAAATGAAGCCGAGAAAACCGACGATTATTATTACAGAGACATCTATAATAAACCAATTGATGACGATACTACTGGCGTCCTTACAAGTATTGAAAAATATACTGGCGGATACATATCCAATATTTTTAATATCAGCGGTGGCAAAAACACACCAAAAAGTCTTGGCGATGATAGCGGAGATAAGAATAGAGATATTGAGGGATATAATAATTATTATAGAAGGCTCTATGATAAAATATTGAATGAGCTTGAGAACAAAGGGGCTTGTATAGAATATTTAGATAACGAGGAAACTGATACGAGTTTTATAGCTATGAATAAGGAAGATATAACACCTCTTCATACGCATTTAGAAATACATCCTTCAACAATATTAAGTGTAGTTTCAGGCAATATTCCAATGTGTAATCACAATCAATCCGCAAGAAATGTATTCCACGCAGCACAATCTAAACAAGCTATAGGAATGTATGCTACAAACTTTAATAATAGATTTGATACTATGAGCTATGTTCTCCATTATCCGCAAAGGGCAATTATAAATACGAGAATAGCTCAATATACTTCAAGTGATTATATGGCGAATGGCTTTAATACAATCGTTGCCATTATGACATACTCGGGTTTTAATCAAGAAGATAGTATTATGATTAATCGGGCGGCGATTAACAGGGGATTAAACTATCTATCATATTACAAATCTATTACGGCGACGAGCAAAGTTATTTCTGATACTGAAAGAATAATTTTCGGGAATCCTATAAAAATGCGTGATAGTGGCATTAAAATAACAGGGATTAAAAAGAAGGATTATTCATATATAGATGAAAACGGCTTTATTAGAAAGGGTGTATATATCCCGCAGGGGCAAGAAGTTATTATAATAGGTATGATAAGTATTAGGGAAAAATACATAGAGGTTGAGAATGGCGTATTTATGGAACAGAGAAAGGAGACTATATATACCGACGTATCTATAAGTACTGACAATTCGCTATATGGTACTGTTGATAATATATACATATCTAATAAAATATCAGGCGATGATTCCAAAATATGCAAGGTTAAGTTCTTAAAAATTAAGAAGCCCGAGTTTGGCGACAAGCATGCCTCGCGCCACGGACAAAAGGGTGTATTGGGGATGATAATACCCGAAGAAAATATGCCCTATACGAAGGATGGTATTAAACCTGATATTATTATAAATCCTCACGCTATCCCTTCGCGTATGACAATAGGTCACCTTGTTGAATGTATATTTGCCAAGATGTGTTGCCTTGATGGGTTATTGGGAGACGCCACGGTATTTATTCCAATAGATAATGAGGTCATACATAAAAAGCTTGAAGATAACGGATATGAAAAATATGGAAATGAGATACTGTATAACGGTTTTACGGGTCGCCAAATAGATACCGAGATATTTATAGGTCCCACATATTATTTTAGATTAAAACATATGGTTGCCGAAAAAATTAATTCGCGAGGTATCGGAGCGATGACTCAATTGACGAGACAACCAACAGAAGGGAGAAGAAAAGGCGGTGGATTGCGTATCGGTGAGATGGAAAGAGATACTGTATTAAGCCACGGAATATCTATGTTCTTAAAAGAAAGTATGATGGAAAGGTCTGATAAATATATGTGGTGCGCTTGTAAAAGATGCGGAACTCTGGTGGCCTTAAATATTACCAATGATATTAATGTTTGTAAAAATTGCAATAACGATGATATAGTAGCTATCCAAACGCCATATGCATTCAAGCTGTTAATCCAAGAGTTTGAAGCGATGGGAATACAATTGCGATTAAATACAGATGAACTTGAAATACCTCACGACAAAACCGAGCAATATATACACAAACACAAAATAGAAGGCGAAGACGCAGGCGACGCAGGCGACGCAAGCGACGCAGGCGGTAGCGACAAAGATATAGAAGACGGCGAAGACGGCAATAGCAGCGATAGCGACATTAGCAGCGATAACGGCAATAGCAGCGACAGCGAGGATGTAAATGACGATGAAGACGATGATAGATATAAATATAATAATAATGTTAAAAAACTTATGGAAAAATATCATAAAAACTTTAAAACGATGAAAAACCTTGTAAAGATCGGTGGAGGCAACAAAGAAGAGTTTGAAGATAACGAAGATTACGATGATAGCAACGATAGCAACGATAGCAACGATAGCAACGATAGCAACGATAGCAACGATAGCAACGATAGCAACGATAGCGACGATAGCAACGATAACAAAAATGAAGATTTTGAAGATTTTGAAGATTTTGAAGAACAAGAATACTCAGGTGAGCAAGGAGAACCAGGGAAACCGATAAAAAATTACGGGGGCTCATTAGAAGCATCAGACGATGATGAATATTCTGATAGTCAAGGCGACGGCGGCGATAGCGTAGATAGCGATAGCGATAGTGGGGATAGCGTAGATAGCGAAGATAGAGATAGCAGATCTACTAGCGTAGCCGGCGTAGCTAGCTCAAAAAAGGGGCAAGAGAAGGGAAAGGGCGATGCTAGGAGTATGGGGGGTGGTAATTCGGAGAGATATGATGAATTAATTAATTTATCAAATAATTATAATAAGGATAATGTTGAAGAATATGAGAATGTAGAAAGTATAAATAATGACGACAGTATGATAAAAACAATAAATATCGTAGAACCCGGTACATCATCTCGCATAGCAGCATATAGTCTCTTATAATTTTGTAGCCTTAGAATAATTAATAAAGGATGTAAAATAAATAAATAAAAATAATTAAATAATTAGATAGTATAGTAAAGAAGAAAAATGGAGATATTAGAGGTAGTATTATATTTTATATTGACATTAATATTATTAGCATTAATAGGTGTTTTATCCTGGTTAATATATGATTATTATGAATATAAAAAAGCTGTTAAAAGCAAAATCAGCGATACTGTAGCACAATCTGATGACAGCAACAGTTTATTGAAGAAGGATGTAACTACAGATTATGATAATAAGTTCAGTAATACAAGTAATTACATATTGCACACAAGCAATTTTCTTACATCATATTATGATAATAAGTTCAGTAATACAAGTAATTACATATTGCACACAAGCAATTTTCTTACATCAGATTATGATAATAAGTTCAGTAAGACGAGTAATTATATATTGGGCACCAGCAATTATATTGCATCAGACTATAATAATATGTTTGATAATTCAAGCGCTAATTTAAATAAGTTTTTCACTTTTGGATTAAATAACAACAATATAGCAAACAACAAGATTCGCGATAGAATTTGGGAGAATGCAGATATTACAAATTTAGAATTAATTAGGAATACTATAGCTAAAAGTAATCTTACCGCTGAAAAAATACTAACGGCGCAAAAAGGAGTTAAAATACAAACAAATGCGGGAACGGCCGGTCCTTCTTCTTCAACTAACCACAAAGGGTTAGAATTATGTAATACATCAGGAGAACTATGCTGGAATCTATACGTAGATGGCTCTGGTGATTTAAAAGCTGTAAAACCTAATGACGCTGCGAATAATGGTCTCAGCTTTACCACATTAGCAACACAAATATCAAATAGTGGCGTAGCAAATAGTGGAGCAGCAAATAGTGGCGCAGCAAATAGTGGCGTAGCAAATAGTGGCGCAGCAAATATTGGCGCAGCAAATAGTGGCGTAGCAAATAGTGGCGTAGCAAATAGTGGCGTAGCACCAGAACTTGCTACGCCGTAACAATAGCTATGAGTACAACCTAGATATACTTAGATATACCTGGAATTAAAATAATTAAAATAATTAAATAATATAGAGATTATAATATATATAATGAAAATAAAGGATTTATTATTATTGTTATTGACTATAATATTTGTTATTTTAAGCATATTCTATATTGTCAGTGTCTGTAATTATGATATAAAAGAGCTCTTTATAGCTAATTTTTCAGCGGAAGGTAGAGAGTGCAATCTAGATAATATTATAGGAAGATTTAGCACACTCAATAGTGATGCAAAATATACTAGTCAGGTATTAAGAAGTGGTTCTACTATTGAAGATTATCATATTAATTATAATTGTAATAATACTACATTTGACAATGTATATATGAGAAAATATACTGATATAAAAAGTAGAGACTTATTGCTTGCGTACGGATGCATTAACATTAAACCGAGCGGCTTCATAAGTATATTAAATGACAATTTATATAAAGTAATGCTAACAGATAATGAGCAATCACAAACATATGTAGAAGTAGAATATGCTGATATTGAAGAATTAACAGGAAAAATTGACGCAAAAATAAAACAAGTTATAAACACAGCTGGTTTGCTCAATACAGCCGTAAACAATCTTTATTTCCCTATATATGTATTTATTTCTCAGGCTCCGTATTTGAAGAATTCTACTGAAGATATAAAGGTTACAGATTCTAACAGAGGCGCCGATGGTTTTAATTTTGAGTCTTGCTCTACCAATTACGTTGTTAAAAATAGCGAAAGGTGCCCAAGTAGTTTTAGAATGAAAGCCGAAGTTGCCATATTATTCTTGGGATTAAATAGGAACGGCGCTTTTATAACTGATAAAAATACTGTTGATAGTAGTATGAATGGTTTAATTAATAAACTATCACTTCCTCAAATTAAAAGTGATAGTAAGCAATGTTTCCTAAAATGCGGCACTATAAATGACACGCACGCTTGCGGATGCTTAAATTTGAAAAATTCTTATAATGCAAATAATAAATCTTATAATTCTGTATGTTTAACTAATAACTCGCCGCGTGATATGACTATGGTATATTTCGTAAATCCCTATGCCAATACTTATTCAAATAACAATTATGGGAATAAACCACCCACATTAAATGAGTTCAGATGGTATGGACTTCAACCTCTTGCATAAACTCATAAATTCATAAACTAACTAACTAACTAATCATCGTCGCTAATGAACCTTATTTTTTCAACTGGAAGCAGTTTGAATCTTTCAACTTTTTCCCAGAAGGTATGTATTTTGTCGCTAATAGCCCCCCACTCGCTTTTATTAAATAAAACACGTTGCGTATTTATTTTTTCAAGTTTCCAATAAGTAAGTTTTTCAAGTTTATAATTTTTGTTATCAGGATTCTCATTAAATGTATCTATTTTATTATGAATATCTTTTATATTATCATTTGCTGTCTTATTAATACTGCTACTATCGCTGTATAAATAAGTGTATTCGCTGTTGCCTTTACAAGAGATGTATTCCGCAATTATACCGTGTTTAATAATTACATCTTTGTTGTTTGCAAACTCCTCCATATATTCGCTCGCTTCTAACACTATAAACATACATTCTATATAATCACATTCATTCAAATTACAAACAGCCAATTGTCCCTGTATTTGCATGAAATATTTATCAGGTATCTGGTCGTCTACTATTTTGCGACTATAGGGACACTTGATTTCTATCATAATCCCGAGTTCATTAATTCCATCAGGAGAAGCCCCGAAATGTTCATTTTGCTTATCACAAACTAGCCCAAACTCGTATATATTAACATTTCCATTAACTTCAGAATATATACGCGATGCCATAGGTTCAAACATTGTCCCCCATTTTAACGGCTTGATAGAATTATAATAAGTATTATCCTTCGTAAGTTTAGCCTTTTTTTTAGCAATCATATCACTTACCTTTTTTTCTTGAATTGCATCATGTAAATCACTCGCCGTCAAGCGATTCTCTCGCGCATCAAACCACTCTTTCGTCCGTTGCTTGATAATAGGTTGTTTTACAAGCTCTTTAAGTACCTTTCTATAATTATTAATTTCGCTTATTCTATTTTTAATAGCTTTCTTATCAATATTCATAGAGTCCTTGTATTTTTTGTAAATATAATCTATTTTATTGATATCCTTGATATTATTATTAATAATATATATCATCTCGTTATCAACGGCATTATTAACTTGATTTCTATCAGTCATATTAATATATGATGATATATATTTATATAGTTTATTAGAATTATAAAGCGTTTTGAACTTCTTCTTCGCATTTTTTCTTATATTGCTTAGATTCTTTGTATTTTTTGTCAATCGCTGCATTAATTTTATTATATAGCTTCTTATCCATAAAATTAATTTCATTAACATTTGATGTCATTTTTTTCTTTTTTGTTTTCAACTCATATAATTCATTAATTTCCTCAATTTTCTTATTAAGTATGACATCAAACAACGAAGCAGTATCCAAAGTAAGTCCTAAAATATCTCTGTCCTCCTCAGCAACCTCAGCAAGCTCAATCTCATCTATAGCATCATTAACAGCACGAGGGATAGACATAGAGCACACGACAGGTTTATAATATATATTAATATACAAAATCATTTTTTATATGATTTTCATTTTACGGCTGTCATAAGCCCAGTGAAGAAGTGTCTGTCTTAATCGTGGATATATTTTATCACTATTGCTTCTCAATTCATTAACTTTGTTTTGTAATTGATTTTTAAATCTACCCTTGGGTCCAGCAGACTTCTTCCATCGGTTTATTTGGCGTATATCATCTTCTGTTCTGCGTCCATTATAAAAATTACAATACCATTCTATCCATCCATAAGGGTCTATATCTTCTTTTATCCAATTCTTTTCCATCCAGTATTCATAGCTGGTACCAACTTCTACCTTGTAATAATTAACGCTTTTGTCATATTCTTGGTTTATTATTAAATTGTCTGGAATATCTTTGAGAAACTTAAAATGCTTATGATGATTTTGATATATCTTTTTAGTTTTAGGAGATTTGATTTTTCTAAAATACGAGCCACCCATAATACCCTGTTTAAACATATCCTTCGGTGTGATATTCGGCCTGAACTCAGGATGATCCTTGAAATATATACTCATACTCTATTATATAACATCCATTTAATATCTATAACAACTTTTCATAAGATTGAAGAATTTACTATAAAATATTCTACGCGATTCCATCTGTAAGGCGGGATAGCTAGTGATACCATCATCTATCTCGTTATCTGTATCATACTTATAAGCATCAAAAATAACATCCTCATACTTATAAGAACCTTCGCTGTATCCTCGTTCAGTACCGTCAACTACCTTTCCTTCCATTTCCATTATTTATATATATAATCAAACATTTATATACAAAGTAATAACAAGCAGAATATTGAGAGGCCGATGGGGAACCCGTCCCCCAACACGGGTTTATATGAAGGGTGCTGGGTAATGGAGAGGCTTGCGAGCTTTTTGTGATACCTTTGTGATGTATCAAAAAGAAACCAGATTTTCTGGTGTCTCAAGGACTGCTCTGTTAATCAAAGTATATTTATAATGGGGGAACCCACCCCCAACACGGGTTTATCAGGAATGTTGATAGAAAAGGCTGTCGCTGGCTATTTATAATACCATTATGATGTATTAAAAAGACACTTGATTTTTTATAAAAATTGAAAATTAAAATTTGAGTACATCTCTTGATTTATTTTGTAATTTCTAAAAAACTTTTGAAATTTTTGAAAAAACAGAAAGATGTACTCAAATTATAAAATGAAAAAATAAAGAATTTCTGGTGTCTCAATAACTGCTACCGAGAGGCTATCAAGAGGCTATTGAGAGGCTATTGAGAGGCTACCGAGAGGCTATTGAGAGGCTATTGAGAGGCTACCGAGAGGCTATTGAGAGGCTACCAAGAGGCTATTGAGAGGCTATTGAGAGGCTATTGAGAGGCTACCAAGAGGCTATTGAGAGGCTATTGAGAGGCTACCGTGAAATTAGAATACTCTACATTTTTAAACTTCTTGTTAATTCTCTTGATATTTTTATCAGATATAGATATGTCACTGATAGATTTTTTAGACAGCTCTTTTATTAAATCCTTAAAATACTCATCATTTACTTTTGATACCTCTGAATATTTCTTTTGTTGTTCTTTCCATAAATTAATATACTCCTTATTTTGCTGATGGATATTTCCATTCTTATTATATATAGGTATATTCGTATTATGTAAATAATTTAATACATCTATATTATTAAATATTTGAGGGTTTATCTTGTATTTAATAACAAGTTTATTTGGTATATCATAATAATACCTGAATTCATATTTAGGACATATAATCTGTCTATTTATATATTCAAATGTATTTTTATCTATATCATCTATAAATATAAAACGGTTATTTATTATGTATTCTATATTTTTTTCATATTTCATAATAGGATATTTTTTTGTAAGAGATTTAATAATATAAGGAAATATATTAACTAAAGATTTCTTAACTATACCATTTATAGTCATAGAGTTTTCTCTCGTAAAATATGGTTTATTTACTTTGAACTTCAAAACCTTCTTAATATTTGTAGCCAAAAATGTATTAGTGTAATTATAACTACTATTTGTATAAAAGAATATCTCTACATTTTTAAATTTTTTATTACAAAAATTTAAAAATTCATTAATATAAGGCCTCAATAAGCCATCCCTTAACTCTTTTTGCATATCTATATTATTTTGCTTAATGCATTTTTTTAACCTGTTTTTTTTGCATAAATTATAAATGTATTCTAATACTTCGCGCTCCTTACATAATTGATTAACCGTTCCTATAATAGTTTGATCTATATCTAAAACTATTATAAAAGGATATTTATGCATTTTAATTTTCTTTATATCCCTTCTAAATAATACATCAGCTTATTTTTTACATTGAAAAAGATTTTCCACATCCACACTTAGATTTCTTGCTATTGTCAGTGTTCTTGAATACAAACTTCTCGTCATATTGTCCCTTCTCATAATCTACCATAGTCCCCGCAAGAAGTATCTCAGAACGTGGCTCAATCAAAACTGATATATTATCATTCGCCAAAATTATAGTCCTCTTCTCTCTATATCTTGTCAGTGCTCGCTCTTCTTCAACTTTTGTAATATTGTATATGTAGCCATTACAACCGCCACTCTTAGCAGATAGCAAAAACCTACTTTTATTGCCTCTTGCTATGCTAAATAGTTTTTCCCAAGCTCTTTTTGTAATACTGATATTCATACCCCCTTTTGTATTAGATTCTCCTTATTACTTCTTATATATATTATTATGCCCGAATGTTCATTAATGTTCCTTAATATACCTTATTATATGCTTACGGTCTTTATGTTTACATTAAAGTTCGCAATATCTATATATTGATAGCTGCTATTTCCAAATGCCCGCGATATCCCCGTATCTGTATAAAATAATAAATTATTAACAAACTTAATGCCATCAACAACATTATGCCCTATAAACATATATTTACACCCTAAGCTTCTAAGCATTATCTCCATATCTTCGGGATTATCAAGCTCTCTCGTCCATAATATACCATCATCATTCAATATAATTCTGCTAAATATATCACTATCTTCTGTTCCACTAATATTATTCATAAGCACAAACTGTCTCCACAACCTATTAACATATCCAATGTCCTTCTTATAGATGTTTAAAATTATCAAATGCGATATCTTCAAGCCGGCGTGGCAAAATAACATATTGCCTATTTTTACAACAACAGGTCTGTTGCCTAATATGGTAGATATCTGCCCACCCGGCTTAAAAAGTTCTCTTCTTCTCTTCTCATTATTAGCAATACTATTATTAGATACATAACTATAATTTCCCAGCGTATTCATAAACTCGTGGTTCCCTATTATAGATATTAAACGCCCGCCCTTAGCTATAGCCAATTTATCCAATATATTTGTAAAAGTAATCATTTCAATATCTTCAATTACTTCCCAATCAACATCTGTAGTTCTATTGAGGCTATCTATCTGGTCTCCCATTTGAATAACAAAAGTATTCTTAGGTTCAGCAATCCACTCAATATTTTCATTGATTATTTTGGCATCTATCAATATATTTTTGAACCTTTTAATATCACCGTGAATATCTCCAATTACAACCAATCTTTCAGGTTGCGGATATTCATATATAATATCTTCGCCCCCGCCAGACCCACCATTGCTACTATCTTTGCTATCCATATTTATAATAATATAATAATAATATAATAATAATAGTAATAATTTATATACATATAAAAAGATTATTAATATTATTATATATAATGGCTAAAAATATACATATCTATATAATATCTACAGAAGAATTAAATAATAGGATAACTAACATCAATAATGTAGTAGCTATCTTGAAAAATCTATGTGCTAAAAATAATATTCAGGCTTTTATTAACCTTATAACCGAACCTTCTTGTTCTACTATTGATAAAAATATCAGCGTATTTAATAGCAGAGTTGATTATAGCCCTTTTAAAGATAACAATGAATATAATGAGTACATTACGATGCTTAACTCATGTCAAATCTCTAATTACGAAAAGCATCGGGAATTATATAAGATAATTAAAGATAAAAGCGATGAAGACCTACATATGATTATTGAAGATGATATGCTAATTAGTAATAGCTATATCAATAATATCAACGATATGATAAATGATTTGACTAAAAAGGATAATTGCGATTTGTGGGATATTCTCTTTTTATCTTTGAATACTGTAAATAATGGCGAAAACTTCATAAATTTCCGCACCGTCTATAATAAACTGATAACTAAAAGCTGTTATTTTGTCAAACCTAAAATATGCAATAAGCTGTATGAAGAAAGCTCAACATTTAAATTACAAATCAAGCATTTCATTTCTAAATACATAGAGGATAACAAAGAGCTTAATGTATATTTTTATAATAAGAATACTTTGATTGAAGGGACAAAAATAGGCATATATCCTTCGTCAGTCAGTTCGGCAAATTACCTCTATTTTAACAACGAATATATTGGGCTTCTTAAAATATACAATAAGGATATTATAACCGAAGATGATATCAAAGATGCCAGAGAACTATATAAGATAGTTGAAAATATTAACTCTTCTGATATCATTAATATTATGGGGATGATATATAATAAACAGAAGAATTACAAAGAAGCTAAAAAATATTTCATACAAGCACTAGAAACTCATAAAAAGAATTATGGATATCTACAAAAAAATAGTAATATTTTAAATAACTGTATAACTATATTCCAACATGATCAGGATATGCTTGAAGAATGTTTGAAAGCTAAACCAAAATACTAATTATATGCAATATATTGGGTTATTTATTTAAGCTGAAGTATTGGATTCTAAAGTAGCTACTTTGGATTCTAACGAGGATACTTTGGATATAAGGGAATCTAATTTGCTATTTAATTTGTCCATCTGGTTGTTAAGTTTATCCATCTTCTCCACTTTGGCATTTAAAGCTGCAAAATCGGCCGAGGGAACATACGAGGAAAGGAGTGCAGGAACTTCTGCAATTTTGGTGGATAATTCGCCGTCAACTACTTCAAGCGCCTTGACCTTCTCGGATAACTCATTAAACTCATTTAATTGAGTCAAATCTATCACCTTCTCCTCGGGAACGCCCGATGCACCCTCTACGACAACTCCGTTAACTCCATGAACTCCATGAACTCCGGCTACGGAAGAGGCACCAGATACTTGGGCGTTTTTGACCTCGTTAATGACAGCTTCTAAATATTGTATTTTGGAATATAAACCAACGATTGACATATTATAATATACTATTATATTATAATATTTTATTTTTATCAATTTAATTTTATTATTAAAAAAATGATTATATTATTTAAATATAAGAAGAGATTAAATATATAAGATGATTATACCGATTAGATGCTTTACCTGTGGAAGAGTAATGGCGGATATCGCGGACTTCTATGAATCCGAAAAAGAAAAACTGAAGGATGCTACTGATAAAGCTGATAAAAAAGAAGTAGACAAAATATATAAGAACTTTGAAAAAATTCACACAGGAGAAATTTTGAATAAACTTGGGTTGAAGCGTTATTGTTGTAGAAGGAACTTAATTGCCAATATAGATATGATGGATGTTATATAATTTGCTTAAAATATCTTATATACTGATAAAGAAGGTATTAAAAAAACTATGGAAAAGGCAAACAATAAACCCGAAGGAAAACCCAAAACAAAACCCGAAACAAAAGATGAAAAAGAGAATATATACAATAATCTTGAAAAATACATAGAATCAAATATAGAGAAAAAATTGAATAGTCTTATGGAAACATTGCCGGAAAAATTGCCGAAAGAGCCGACAGTCGCAGGATATCACAATTTGACAATACTACAGCTTTATAAAAATACGCTCGGCACACTAATAGATATAATTAATGATATTACGGAAGCTTATGAGAAATACGATTATTTAGATACTAATAATTATATCTATATAATCATAGGCATATTAATGAAAGACGGTAGAAAATTATATGTAGGCATCATATTTGTATTTTTGTCTTTTATAATCTATTTTATAGATGGCGCATCTGTATAATAAAATTATAATTAATGTTTAAAAAGAAGGTTTGAAATTATTAAATAATGGATATTATAAATAATTATTATACAGCGACTATTTTATTAGCCCTGATATTTTTTATAATAAGCAAATATAATACATCAGTCCTGTTGTCAATTATGATTATTATTATAATATATTATTATATTGATAGTAATATTAAGAAAAATCTCGGCGAAAGGAATAGCGCAGAAATCAAGGTAATTGATAAAATAGACAAGGATATTGATGATATTAAAGAGATGAATACCAACAACTTTTATATTAATATAAATAGCGGAAATATAAAATTCCTAGTTAAAAACAAGGAGTTTCTAGATATCATCAAAAACCTCAGATTTATTAAGAAGTTTGATAAGACACGCTATAATAACTTAATAATCTTAATGAACAAATTAATGAAAATCTATATATACATATTAGCAGACAGATACGATTCATATGTTTATATCCCGATATTTAATGATATTAAAAATGATATTTTTGAAATATTATATTCACTCGTATTTGTAGTCCCCGAGAGATTTAAACATATCTATGGTTTTAATCCCACAGAAGAGATAGAGAAATCGCTTAATGATTTTAGAATTAAAGTCGCTAATATGCTAATAGTCCTGGATAATTATGGAAAATTAGGCAAAGATAAAAAATATTTAGATATACACAAATATTCTCCTTATGAAAAAAATAAAGAACTCTATCTTCCTTAGAGATAAATCCAACGCGCGGATATCTATATATCTTGTAATTGATCGCTAAAATTGACGGGGCTAAAAGGTTTGTATTCAAATGACAGATTTGTGACATTCATTATATTTTCCATAAAAGACCCGTAGCCGCCCTTCATTTTCTTGCCTTTCTTTTTATCAAACTGTTTGTATTTTGCATATAAAACTGGAATAATTACAATAATCTCCTTATAATAAACATTTAGCTTTCTCTTACCTTTATTGCAGGTAAAGCAACCGCCTTTCATACAATTATTACACGCTCCGCTACCGCAGCTACTGCCGCCTTTAGCCATTTTTTTATAACCTCCTCTACTATTAATATATAAATAATCTACGGCCTCTGTGTTATCTGTTGCAAGACTTATGGATTTATCTTGTAATACCTCAGAATTGACACGGTTAGACAAATTCACAGCTAATTCATCACACGCTCTGCTAGATATCAATCTACCGACATCGGCATTTATATCAACATTTTTTAATGGAATGACGGCAGATAATAAATATTTGCACGGAGCTATAGCAGCAAGTAAATCATTACAATTGCCACCCTTTTTTTTTGACCTCCTCATTATTTATATATAAATATTATATATATTTAATTACTTAATAATATAATATAATATGATTATTGAATATAGTATTAATAATATTAGAGAAGTATATGATAATAATTTATATAACGAAGATATTGAAATAATAGAAATGCTCCTTTCCGACAAAATAGAAGATCACTATATAAAAAGCCCGATTATTCACATATTTCCTATTACAATCTCGCTATCCATAACAATATTATTGGCAACTTATTTACTAATACGATAAAATATCCTATTCTTTTTTTAATTTATTTTTATTAAGAAGTATATACATAATTATATAATGTCTGATAGTATTACTCCATTTGGTACTACTCGTTCGGTTTTCTCGTTGGCAACCAACGATTTGGAGATAAATGGAGATATTATAGCCAGTAAGTTCGTAGGCTCAGGAGACAAACTTACAAATATTACAATAAAAAGTATAAACGAAAGTACATTCAATAATAACTATGTGCTTGACCAAACTTTGGGGGGTACGGGCAGTAGCACATTTATTGATAAAGGTATATTATTTAACAACGAAACTTTTAGAACATTAGAAAGTACGCCAAACTTTATATGGGATAATGTAGAAAATGCACTATTTATAAATAACAAAGATATTATCAAAGATTATTCTAACTATATTTTAAAAACAGCAGAAGTATTGGGGAGCAATATTGAGAGCACTTCTAACAATGTCATATCTCAAATCATTAATCATATTGAAAATGATATTCGCATATATAATGTTGGCGGAATCCCTAAAACATCTACGACAAATTACGGAGTTGTAAAGGTAGGCGAAGGGCTTTTCGTAGATGATAATGGCGTCATAACAATTAAACCGCAAGATATCGTTATTCAAAGGCCTGACGTAGAACCCGAATTAACACCAAATAATATACCTGATACTAATTACGAAAGATTCGTTTTTAAATATGACCCAGACCGCGGTACTACATTTGATAATAATGCAGACGGTTCGCGCAATACTGTTCTCCCGTATTGGTTCAATTTTGATAGTAAAAAGGTAAATAACAGTTCTAATATACAAAGTACTGGCTCTATTCAAACAAATGCTCTTACTATAAATAATAATACAGATGTATTGATTAAAGTAGCCGAAGAGCAAAAATACGAATATACGCCTCTCAATAATAACTACTTATATTTTAATGGTACGGAAAATTCATACGCATATTTTGATAGTTCAATAGATTTTTATGATATTTTTAACAATACCAAGGTTATTGGAGGGACTACTCAAGGCATTACCTTTTCTTTCTGGTTTAAAATTGAAGAAAAGGTTCCACAAAAAGGCTCTGTAATATTTTTGGGCGGTGCTACGAATTCCTACTTATTAGAAATTGATATTATATTGGATAAACCTGCTGATGAATATAATAAATTATCTTTGAGAATATTCAATCTCAGCGAGTTCAAACATATATTAAGTACAAATATAAAGCTTTATAAATGGTATCATTTAGTATGGACTATAGGAGGCAATGGTATATGGAGTATACATCTGAATAATATTAAGGAGACTAATATTATATATAATTCGCGAGCAGTTATTGAAACAAGTAGCAGGTATGTTGTTAAAAATATAGGGCGTTCAAGAACTTCGCAAACATCTTTTAAATTTTCATTATCAGACCTAAGAATATATAACAGAGTATTGACTGATGTTGAAATTACTGAGCTATATTGTGCAAATATTTATACAGAATATAAATTGTTCTTTAATGACCCCAATTATACTAAATGCGATATTTTACTAATAGGCGGGGGCGGTGGAGGTACAAATGAAGGAGGAGGAGGTGCCGGAGAGCTCGTGTATATTGATAATGCTACAATGGACAAGAAAGCCATTAATGTTAAAGTAGGTCGCGGCGGAGCCGGTAAAGTAATTAAAAACATCAATAATATTGATGTAGTCGTCCAAGAAAACACAAAGGGTGTTGATACTGTTTTTGGATTATTAAATATTAATGGTGGAGGCTCCTATAATATTGAGTTAGGAGCCGGTGGTAGCGGTGCAGGTAATGGTGGGATAAGTCAGCTTACAACCAACTTTAATAACTTTATAACAGCTGCCAGTATGTATCACAAAGGCAAAGCCGGATATATATTGAATGGCGGTGGTGGTGGCAGTGATACTGCTGGTGGTGAAATTAATGGCGGTTCAGGACTTAATGCCATTAAAGATGGTACGACCGAGTTATTTAATTTTAAAACTATTTTTTCATTATCAAATGATAACAAAGAAAGCTATTATGATGCAATTGCAGGCTCTAACTATTTTGCCGGAGGTGGTGCTAGTAATATTGAAAATGCCTCGGGAGGAATTGGTGGTGGCGGAGGTGGGAGCTATGCCTATAATGAAAACATTATATATAATGGCTTAGATAATACGGGTTCTGGTGGAGGCGGCTATTTTAATCACGGCTTTTCTGGAGGAAGCGGTGTAGTTATTCTAAGATTTTTAAACAAAGAGATATTGAATACTGGTATCAAAAATGATATTATACAAACTTGCAATTATATCATCTCTCTAAATAATTCTATTACTTCTAAAGTTAATAATTTGAATACCGACAATATAGCTGAATATGCTGATAATAATAATAAGTTTATTGTTAATAATGTATATAATAATGATTTATTACTTAACGGGACACTTACGGTAGCATCTGATTTATTAGTTTTAGGAAATACCACAACATTACAAACTGACATATATACTACAGAAAAAATAGAAATTACTAATTATGATAGCGATACTGCTTTAAGAATCAATCAAATAGGTGGCAATATCGGCGATAGAAGAGAAGTGATGACCATATTATACAATTTTAATAAGTTGATGACAGTAATAAATAATGGCTGTGTAGGTATTGGAACTGTTCCGCAGACAGATGGTAATTTATTAGAAGTCAAAGGAAATATTAATATTATTACAAATAACGAAAATAATCACAAATATACCATAAATAACAGAGATATTATCAGTGAAACATCAAACTTTATATTAGCGGTAAGCAATTATCTCAATACAGACTATGACAGGATTTTTGACAATACCACAAATTATATCTTAGCTACAAGCAATGTCTTAAAGACTGATTATAATACTCAGTTTGCTAATACTACTAATTATATCTTGGCAATCAGCAATTACCTAAACACAGACTATGACAGGATTTTTGACAATACCACAAATTATATCTTAGCTACAAGCAATGTCTTAAAGACTGATTATAATACTCAGTTTGCTAATACTACCAACTATATCCTGGCAATCAGCAATTATCTTAATACTGACTATGACAGGATTTTTGACAATACCACAAATTATATCTTAGCTACAAGCAATGTCTTAAAGACTGATTATAATACTCAGTTTGCTAATACTACTAATTATATCTTGGCAATCAGCAATTACCTAAACACAGACTATGACAGGATTTTTGACAATACCACAAATTATATCTTAGCTACAAGCAATGTCTTAAAGACTGATTATAATACTCAGTTTGCTAATACAACTAATTATATCTTAGCAATCAGCAATTACCTAAATACTGACTATGACAGGATTTTTGACAATACCACAAATTATATTCTGGCCACAAGCAATGTCTTAAAGACTGATTATAATACTCAGTTTGCTAATACTACTAATTATATCTTGGCAATCAGCAATTACCTAAACACAGACTATGACAGGATTTTTGACAATACCACAAATTATATTCTGGCCACAAGCAATGTCTTAAAGACAGACTATAATACTCAGTTTGCCAATACTACTAATTATATCCTTGCAATCAGCAATTACCTCAATACTGACTATGATAATATCTTTGACAATACCACAAATTACATCTTAGCTACAAGCAATGTCTTAAAGACTGATTATAATGCTCAGTTTGCTAATACTACTAATTATATCTTGGCAATCAGCAATTACCTAAACACAGACTATGACAGGATCTTTGATAATACCACAAATTACATCTTAGCTACCAGCAATGTCTTAAAGACTGATTATAATACTCAGTTCGCGAATACTACTAATTATATCTTGGCAATCAGCAATTACCTAAACACAGACTATGACAGGATTTTTGACAATACCACAAATTATATCTTAGCTACAAGCAATGTCTTAAAGACTGATTATAATACTCGGTTTGCTAATACTACTAATTATATCTTAGCAATCAGCAATTATCTTAATACTGACTATGACAGGATTTTTGACAATACCACAAATTA
>Ga0255110_1000134_pt1 | contig 20990 bp, 12 predicted proteins | sample Law_Miss_RepC_8h_FD_188479 | JGI IMG/M metagenome (GOLD analysis project Ga0255110, IMG submission 188479) | Freshwater microbial communities from St. Lawrence River, New York, United States - Law_Miss_RepC_8h | ecosystem: Environmental > Aquatic > Freshwater > River | place: USA: New York... | reverse complement strand
TGTTCAAAGACCGTTGGGACGACCTCACCAAACAAATTGGCTATTGGGTAGACCTCGATAACCCCTATGTAACTTACGAAAACAACTACATCGAAAGCCTGTGGCACCTGCTCAAACAACTCCACGAAAAAGGCTTTTTGTATAAAGGTTATACCATCCAACCCTTCTCACCCGCAGCAGGAACCGGCCTATCGAGCCATGAACTCAACCAACCCGGCACCTATCAAAATGTGAAAGACACCACCATCGTGGCGCAATTTCAAGTGCAAGGCACGGAGGATGAATACTTTCTCGCATGGACAACCACCCCCTGGACATTGCCTAGCAACACGGCCTTGGCGGTAGGAAAAGACATCGACTACGACCAAATTGAGACTTTCAACCCCTACACCGGTGCAAAAATCAAAGTCACCCTGGCCTCGGCCTTGGTAGGTAAGTATTTCAGCGCCGAAGGCGCTGAAGCCCCCCTCGAAGATTATACCCCACAACAAAAAGTCCTCCCCTGGAGAAAAATCAATACCCAAAAAGGCAGTGATTTGGCCGGTACCCGCTACCACCAACTCCTTCCCTATGCCCAACCCGAGGAAGGCGACGCCTTCCGTGTGATCATCGGCGACTTCGTATCCACCGAAGATGGTACCGGTATCGTGCACATCGCACCCAGCTTCGGAGCAGACGATTTTAAAACCGCACGCGAAAATGGCATCGGCGCCCTCACCCTGGTCGATAAAAAAGGAAAATTCCTGGATTGTGTAACCGATTTCGCCGGAGAATACGTGAAAGAGGCCTACCTATCCGATGATGAAAAAGCTGAAGAAGCGCAAAAACAAGGTCGCGACAAATACCTGGGCGTGGATGAACGCATCTCCATCAAACTCAAACAAGAAAACAAAGCCTTCAAGGTCGAGAAATACGAGCATACCTACCCCCACTGCTGGCGTACCGATAAACCCATCCTCTACTACCCCCTCGAGAGCTGGTTCGTGCGCACCACAGCCGTGAAAGATCGCTTGGTAGAACTCAACAAAACCATCAACTGGAAACCCGCTTCCACCGGCGAAGGCAGATTCGGCAACTGGCTCGAAAACCTCGTGGATTGGAACCTGTCCCGCTCCAGATTCTGGGGAACGCCCCTGCCCATCTGGCGCACAGAAGACGGTACCGAAGAAATCTGCATCGGCAGCATCGATGAACTCAACCAAGAAATCGAAAAAGCCAACCAAATCCTCGGCCTCAACCAATCGGCAGAAGACCTCACCCAAGATTTGCACCGCCCCTACGTGGATCGCATTACCCTGGTGAGCCCCTCCGGCAAAGCCATGACGCGCGAACTCGACCTCATCGATGTGTGGTTCGATAGCGGGGCGATGCCCTATGCCCAATGGCACTATCCCTTTGAAAATCAAGACGTTTTCAAGCAAAACTTCCCCGCAGATTTCATCGCAGAAGGCGTAGACCAAACCCGCGGCTGGTTCTTTACCCTCCACGCCATCAGCACCCTGTTGTTCGATGAAGTGGCCTTCAAAAACGTGATCGCCAACGGACTCGTTCTCGATAAAAACGGCAACAAGATGAGCAAACGCCTCGGCAACGCCATCGATCCGTTCGAAACCGTGGCCAAATATGGCGCCGATGCAGTTCGATGGTATATGGTCACCAACGCACAACCCTGGGACAACCTCAAATTTGATATGGATGGTGTGGTTGAATCGCAAAGAAAATTCTTGGGTACCCTTTACAATACCTACGGATTCTTCGCCATTTACGCCAACCTCGACCAGTATAACTTCGATGCCAACAACCCCGTGGATCCCGTTCACTTCAGTGAGATGGATCGATGGATTTTGAGCAAACTCAACTCCCTTATCTTGGAGGTGGAAACCGCCCTCAATGATTACGATCCCACCCGCGCTGGCCGAGCCATCGAAGATTTCGTGGGTGAACAACTCTCCAACTGGTATGTGCGACTTTCAAGACGCAGATTCTGGAAAGGGGAACTCAACGATGATAAAAAGGCGGCCTACGAAACCCTCTATCGCTGCCTCAATACAGTTACCCAGCTCACCGCACCCATCGCCCCGTTCTTTAGCGATTGGTTGTACAGAGCTTTGAACACCGCTGGCATCGCACAAAATACCGTGCCAAGCAGTGTGCACCTGACTACCTGGCCCAAAGCCGATGAAGCGGCGGTTAACCCCAAACTGGAACAATCCATGGCCTTGGCGCAACAAGTCTGCAGCCTGGTGTTGAGCTTGCGGAAAAAAGAGAAAATCAAGGTGCGTCAGCCCCTACAAAAAATCCTGTTCCCAGCCGATAAACCCGAAGTCAAAGAAGCCGTTCAACACATGAGCGAACTCATCTGCTCGGAAGTAAACGTCAAAGAAATTGAATTTGTATCTGCCAATCACCCCAGCCTGGTGAAAAGCATCAAACCCAATTTCAAAACCCTTGGTAAAAAATTGGGCGGTGAAATGAAAGCCATGGCAGCCATCGTTCAAAGCTTCTCGCAAGATCAAATCAGACAGCTTGAAAACAACGGCACCCTCAACGTATCGCTCAACGGCAACCCCACAGATTTATTGCTCGAAGACGTGGATATCGCCACCCAAGATATGCCCGGATGGCTCGTAGCCTCCGAAAATGGCGCCACCGTTGCCTTGGATATTACCATCAGCGACGCCCTCCACCAAGAAGGTATGGCCAGGGAATTTGTGAACCGCGTGCAGAACCTAAGAAAAGACCTTGGTCTCGACCTAACAGACAGAATTGAAGTGCTTTTCAAATCTGATGTAGCTGTACAAGAAAGCGTAAACCATTTTAACACTTATATTTGCGGGGAAGTATTGGCCCATTCCATCCAAACTACAGAGGATGATAGTGAGCACATACTTGACGTATACGATTACCCCGTACACATCCACATCCGAAAAGTTTAAGCCATGGAAAAAGAAAAGACCCGCTACAACGACGATGAACTACAAGAGTTCAAAGAGATCATCTTGAAGAAAATGGAAATCGCCAAAGACGAGTTCAAAACCATTCAAACCAACCTAAAAAATGGTGAGGGTGGCGGCGAGGGTACCAACAACAATTACCTTACACTCGACGATGGTGCCGATACCTTTGAGAAAGAAAACCTGAATCAATTGGCAGCCCATCAATTAAAATTCATCAAAAACTTGGAAGCTGCTTTGGTGCGTATCGAGAATAAAACCTACGGAATCTGCAAAACCTCAGGCAAGTTGATTCCCAAGGAGCGATTGCGCGCTGTGCCCCATACCACCCAAACCATCGAAGCCAAACTGAAGCGCTAAACCTTCAATGTCTTACGCCGAATCTTTGCTTAAAAATCGGAAATTTTTGATTCCGATGGCCACCATTTTACTGCTGCTCATCACCGATCAGTGGATCAAAACCTACATTAAAGGGCATTTTATGCTCGGCGAAATCAAACCCATCTTTGGCGATTGGTTTAAACTCTATTTCATCGAAAACGATGGCATGGCCTATGGCATGAAACTTTTCGGAGGAGGCAAAGTAGGCAAACTTATCCTTACCTTTTTCCGCCTTATCGTATCCGCCTTTGGCTTCTGGTACCTCATCAAATGTATCCGAAATGATGCCAACTGGGGCTTGCTCATCTGTATTGCCCTTGTGCTTTCTGGTGCGATGGGAAACATCATCGATTCCGTCTTCTATGGCGTTTTATACGCCGATACCAACCATTACATCGGCGGTTGGTTTGAAGGACAAGTGGTTGATATGTTCTATGCCCCTATGTGGGAAGGACATCTCCCAGAGTGGTTGCCCGTTTGGGGTGGACAATTTTTCGTGTTCTTTTCTCCCATCTGGAACTTCGCCGATGCCTGTATTACCGTAGGTGTGGCCATCATGGTAATCGGACAGAATACCTTTTTCTCCAAAGAGGAAGTGGAAAAGGCGTTCACATCGAACAGCCCAACCACCGCTTCTGAGGATTCGGATTCTCCCCAATAATATCGCGAATTTTGGCTAATTTTGCAAGCCAAATCGCATGGAAACCAACCTAAACGAACAACAAGTACTCCGTCGCCAATCGCTCGAACAACTTAGAGCCTTGGGCATCGATCCCTATCCAGCAGCACTGTATCCGGTGAATTGCTTGGCCGCCGATATCCGGTCGAATTACGCCGATAGCAGCGAGGATCAGAAATGGAAAGAAGTTGTTTTGGCAGGTCGCCTGATGACCCGCCGCATCATGGGTAAAGCCGCCTTCGCTGATCTACAAGATTCTAGCGGACGGATGCAGATCTACGTGAATCGCGATGAAATCTGTCCCGACGAAAACAAAGACCTCTACAACACCGTATTCAAAAAACTCCTCGATATCGGCGATATCATTGGTGTGAAAGGACATGTATTTACCACCCAAACCGGTGAACTTTCTGTCCATGTAACCGAATTGATACTGTTGTCGAAATGCTTGAACCCCCTTCCCTTGCCCAAGCAAGATGCCGACGGGAATGTGTACGATGCATTCACTGATCCCGAAGCTCGCTACCGCATGCGCTATGTAGACTTGGTGGTTAACCCCCAAATCCGCGAAACATTTATCAAGCGTACCAAAGTAATCCAAAGCTTGCGCAACACCTTCAACGAACAAGGCTACTTGGAGGTGGAAACCCCCATTTTGCAGACCGTTCACGGTGGCGCAACGGCACGTCCGTTCATGACCCACCACAACGCCCTGGATATTCCCTTGTATTTGCGTATCGCCAACGAGTTATACCTCAAACGTTTGATTGTGGGTGGATTCGATGGTGTCTATGAGTTTGCCAAAAACTTCCGTAACGAAGGCATCGACAGAACCCACAACCCAGAATTTACAGGTTTGGAAATTTACGTGGCCTACAAGGATTACTATTGGATGATGGATTTCGTGGAACAAATGTTGGAGCGATGTGCGATCGACGTTACCGGCAATGCCACCGTTACCCTGGGAGATAACCAGATCTCGTTTGCCAAGCCCTATGCCCGTTTAACCATGGCCGAAGCCATCAAAAAATATGGAAACATCGATATTGAGGGTAGAAGTGAAGCAGAATTGGGCGCAGAAGCCAAAAAATTGGGTTGCGAAGTCACTGCGCAAATGGGTGTGGCCAAATTGATCGACGAAATCTTCGGTGCCTGTGCAGAAAAACACCTGATTCAGCCCACCTTTATCACCGATTATCCCATTGAGATGAGTCCGCTCACCAAGAAACACCGGTCTAAACCCGGCTTGGTAGAACGTTTCGAACTCTTCGTCAATGGCAAAGAAATCGCCAACGCCTATACAGAATTGAACGACCCTATAGATCAGCGCGAACGCTTCGAAGACCAACTGAAATTGGCCGCAAGGGGCGATGAAGAAGCCATGGCGTACGACCACGACTTCGTAAGGGCATTGGAATATGCCATGCCTCCAAGCAGTGGTTTGGGCGTTGGAATCGACAGACTTACCATGATGCTTACCAACCAACAGAGCATCCAAGAAGTGCTGTTCTTCCCGCAGATGCGACCTGAAAAATTTGACTAATGTTTGAAATCGGCGACGACGAACGCAAGGTATTGCTTTGCCTTATACACGCTGAAACACCCCTTACGGTGGTTGAAGATACCAACTTGGCAGTGAATGTAGTGGTTGATATTATGCGTCAATTGCATCATTATCGCTATATCAAAGCCATCGGCAACAACAACCAAGTGATGGGGAATTTTGACGTAGATAAAATCAGAAAAACCCGGTTTCAATTGACTGCCAAAGGGTTTGATGAAATATCGGGCAATTCAAAACCAATTTCAGCTTAAGCCTCTTTGTTAATTTGTTGTAACGATTTATTCGAGTTGTCCACCAATCTTGGCGGTTCTCGGGTGATTGTTTATATTCGCAGTAGGCTAACTAGCATTAACAAATATCCATGTCTGAATCAGTAAAACTCATCGTAGAAGGTAAAGAATTTGAATTCCCCGTTATCACAGGTAGCGAAGGCGAAAAAGCCATCGATATCAGCAAGTTGCGAGACCTCACAGGTCACATCACCTTGGATATCGGTTTCAAAAATACGGGCTCCACGAAGAGCGCAATCACTTTCTTGGATGGGGAGGAGGGAATTCTTCACCACCGCGGATACTCCATTGAAGATTTGGCAGAACACGCCTCCTTTTTGGAAGTTTCGTATTTGCTGCTTTATGGAAAATTACCCAATGCTGCCGAGTATGAAGAGTTTACTAGCACAATCAAAGAACACACCCTGGCCAACGAAGGACTTCTCGCAATGTTCAATTCCTTCCCAACTGGATCCCACCCAATGGGTCAGCTATCGAGCATGGTTGCAGCCTTGGGTTTATACTACCCCAAAGCATTGAACCCCCATCGCTCGGAAGAAGCCATCAATAGAACCATACTGCGTTTGATGGCGAAAATGCCTACCATCTGTGCGATGATTTACAAAAAACGCAATGGTCATCCAACCGTTTATCCCAAGAATAGCTTGGACTATGTAGCCAACTATTTGAATATGACTTTCGGACAGGTTACAATGCCTGAATATGAGCCAGATCCCGTTCTCGTGAGCGCGATGAACAAATTACTCATCCTTCACGCTGACCACGAACAAAACTGCAGCGCTAGTACTGTTCGCGTTGTGGGCAGCTCACAATCAAACTTGTATAGCAGCATCTCTGCCGGTATCTCAGCCCTTTGGGGTCCCTTGCACGGTGGTGCCAACCAAGAAGTACTGGAAATGCTTGAGCAAATCCAAAATGATGGTGGCGATGTACAAAAATGGATCAACAAAGCCAAAGACAAGAACGATCCTTTCCGCTTGATGGGCTTCGGTCACCGCGTATACAAAAACTTCGATCCTCGTGCAAAAATCATCAAAAAAGCATGCGACGATGTATTGGCGAAATTGGGTGTGAACGACCCTGTATTGGAAATTGCCAAACAGTTGGAAGAAGCTGCACTCACCGATTCTTATTTCGTTGAACGTAAATTGTTCCCCAACGTGGATTTCTACTCAGGAATCATATATCGCGCCATGGGCTTCCCCACCGACTTCTTTACCGTATTGTTGTTTTTCTTTGCGCATTTCTAGAAATGCGCAAAGAAAAACAACCCATTGCACGCCCACGTCAAATTTATACTGGCGAAGCCCCACGTGCATACGTACACATGAAAGACAGAACCTAACCCATCGTTGGTTAGTATTGATACAAAGAAAAGGCACCCCATGGGTGCCTTTTCTTTGTGTAACCACCAATTTACTGCCAAATTCACGCATTCATCGACAAACTGACCACTCGTTTGTTAATAGTACAATTACCTTTGAAACCGAAATGCTTCGCGTCCTAACTTTACTCATTTTTTGTGCCCTAAACACCGTCGTTCATGCCCAAAATTTCACCCTTTCGGGCTACGTGAAAGATTCCACCTCCCGTGAAACCATCACCAAAGCACAGGTAGCCATCACGCTCAATACCACTCCCCCAAAGGAACTTCGCGCTGCCACCAATGGTTATGGCTTTTATAGCCTCACAGCACCCGCCGGCACCCACACCCTTACCGTGACCGCCGCAAGCTATCCCGCCTACACAACCACCATTACCATCGATAACAACAGAGAGTTTAATATCCTCTTGCTCCCCGAAATAGAAGGCGTTGGTACGGTAACCATACGGTCAAAACGAAACAACAACGTCAAATCACTCGATATATCAACCCAAAGTATCAACGGACAAACCATCAAAAAGATACCTGCATTTCTGGGCGAAGCCGATGTGATCAAAAGCATTCAATTACTGCCCGGTGTTACCACAGTTGGAGAAGGTGCATCAGGTTTTAACGTACGCGGTGGAAGCATCGATCAAAATCTTGTACTGATGGATGAAGCGCCCGTGTTCAACTCCGCACACCTCTTCGGTTTCTTTTCAATCTTCAATCCCGATGCCGTGAAAGATGTAGAACTCGTAAAAGGTGGAATTCCAGCCAATTACGGGGGTCGACTCAGCTCCACCCTGGATGTGAAATCGCGCGATGGTAACAAACGTAGCTATCAAGCCAATGGCGGCGTGGGAAGTATCTTCTCCCGTCTCACCATTGAAGGTCCGCTTGCCCTACCCGAATCCAAAAACTTGCTCAAGCCACGCAAAACAGCCGCAAAATCAAGCTTTATGGTGTCGGGCCGCCGGTCATACATCGATGTACTCGCAAAACCCTTCCTGCCCGATAACCTCGCCGGTAGCCAGTTTTACTTCTATGATCTCACCGCCAAAGCCAATTACAGCTACAAGCGCGACAACATCTTTATCTCCACCTACATCGGTGACGATGTATTCAAAGCAGCCGGATTATTCGGTGTGAAATGGGGTAACTCAACCGTAACGACCCGCTGGAACCACGTCTTCAACAAAAAGCTCTTCTCCAATTTTACCTATTACTATAGTCGTTACCGTTACAACTTGGAATTCATTAACCGCGATGTAACCTTCAATTGGAAAAGCAATATCGTCAACAACAGCGCGAAAGTCGATTTTAACTACTTTCTCAATCCCAAAAATACATTGGCATTTGGGGGACAATCAACGCACTATCGTTTCATTCCCGGTGAGGCTATTGCCACGTCATCCACACTCAATTTGAAGTTTGGTTTACCCGATCGTTATGCCCTTGAAAACGCCATTTATATCTCTGATGATTGGAATGCCAATGGCAAATTCTCGATTCGTGCGGGTATCCGACTCAGTCAGTTCATGTATTTAGGTCCTGGAAAAGTGTACTTGTTTAAGCGTGAAGCAGGCAAACAAGGCATACTAGATAGTATGTATTCTACTGAAAACGGCGATATCGTGGCCAATTATATCAACCCAGAACCCCGTCTCGGCTTCAAATATCAACTCAACAATAGCAGCTCAATCAAAGGAGGTTACAACCGCATGGTACAAAACCTACACCTCATCTCAAATACCGCAGCTTCAGTACCTTTCGATGTTTGGCAGCCCACAACCAATAACATCAAGCCGGAAATTGCCGACCAAATCGCCTTGGGTTATTTCAAAAATTTCAACGGAAAACACGAATTCGAAACCAGCATCGAAGGATACTACAAAACACTTCAAAACCAAGTGGATTACATTGATGGTGCTAGCCTACTTCTAAATGAGTTACTTGAAGCAGATTTGCTTACAGGCATTGGAAGAGCATACGGATTAGAAGCCTATATCAAGAAGTCCTCTGGTAATTTAACAGGATGGATTAGCTACACCCTCTCACGTTCTGAGCGTCAAGTTGTGGGCATTAACAACAATGAATGGTATGCCAATCGTTTCGATCGACTTCATAACTTGTATGTTGTAAGTCAATATAAAATCAATGAGAAATGGGAATGTGCCGCCAACTTTGTGTTCAGTACCGGCACACCTGCCACATTCTATACAGGACAATACACTGTACAAGGTTACGTGATCCCCGATGCTGGATCCAATGCCAGAAACAACGTGCGTAATCCCGACTACCATCGACTCGATCTCAGCGTAACCTATCACCGCAAAAAATCAAAAAAGTTTGAAAGCAATTGGGTGTTCTCCTGTTACAATGTCTATAACCGACGTAACCCGTTTAGCATCTACTTCGCCACCAACTACCAAGGCAAAGGACAAAATGAAGCCATCCGTTACAGCGTCATTGGCAGCGCCATCCCATCCGTTTCTTACAACTTCAAATTCTAAGTATCCACCCCATGAAATTCAACATATCGGTCAAAGTCAATAGTCTTATCGCCATAGGCATCGGCCTTCTTTCCACAGGCTGCGAAGATGTAATTCAGGTGGATGTCATCCAAAAAAGTCCAAAAATTGTTGTCGATGCGTTTGTCAACAACCAACTCGATACCCAAACCATCAAGCTCACTCGCTCCATTGGCTATTTCGACTCCACAGGATCAGAACCCGCCATCAACAATGCCCAAGTAGCCATCGTCGACCAATCTGCTGCATTGCCCAAGCTCTTTGTTTTTGCGCCAGCGGGACAAGGAAAATATCAGTTCTTGCCGAACCCCATCACCGGTGATACTTTTTCTATCGGACATGATTACGCGCTATTGGTAGTCATTGGAAATGATACATTGGTCAGCTTTTCCACCCTAAACCCCACAACCACCATAGACTCCCTATCACTGGTAGACGTTGAAGGCAATGGCCCACCAATTAATACAACGGGGAAATACGTGGAACTCATGGCCAAAGACCGAAAAGGGCCTGGAGATTTCTACTGGATCAAAACCTACCGAAACGATTCCTTCCTCAATAACATTTCACAATTGAACATCTCCGCGGATATGGGTAATACCTCCAGAGGGCAGGATGGCGAACTTTTCATCTATCCAGTGCGATACAACGGCGTGAACGATTTTTCACGTTCATTCAAAACAGGCGAAACGGTGAGAATTGAAATCCACTCCATCAATGCCGTGGCCTTCGCATGGTTCAACTTGGTGGTTAGCGAAAATCAAAATGGTGGACTATTTGCAACACCTCCCGCCAACATTTTTACCAATATCGTATCGTTCAATCCCAACAAAAAAACCGGCGTAGGTGGATTTTTCTGCGTGAGCGCGGTAACATCTGCCTCAGTCACCATTCCCTAAACAACCTGTTCGTAAACCAAAATCCCAGAGCGGATTTACCAACCTCACTTGGCTACAGCCAATTCTTTGAGGCGATTTCGCAAGGCCTCTAACTCGTCGCGCAAACGCGCCGCCTCCATAAATTCCATTTCCTTAGCCGCCCTCAACATGTCTTTTTCTGTCCGCACGATCATCTTTTCGATACCGCCTTTATCCATGTAAGCCACCACAGGATCCGCTGCCATATTGATGCGCGATTCCGGCATGTTATAATTCACACCACTGCCCAACTCTACATCGCCGTATTTGGCATCCGCCACCCCGGTCTGTTTGAAAATCTCATCCGTGCTTTTCAACACCGTTTTGGGAGTGATGCCGTGCTTGGTATTATAAATCACCTGTTTCTCGCGTCTTCGATCCGTCTCTTCGATCGTCTTGCGCATGCTCTCTGTGATTTTATCTGCATACATGATAACCAAACCACGATCGTTTCGCGCAGCCCGTCCAATCGTTTGAACCAACGCCGTTTGACTCCGTAAAAATCCTTCTTTATCGGCATCCATAATCGCCACCAAACTCACTTCTGGTAAATCCAGGCCTTCCCGCAGCAAATTCACCCCAATCAACACGTCAATCACACCCATCCGCAAATTCCGCAAAATCTCGACCCGATCCAGCGTCTTCACCTCGCTGTGTATATAATCAACCTTGACGCCCAAACGCATCAAATACTTGGTCAGCTCCTCCGCCATTCGCTTGGTCAATGTCGTCACCAAAACCCGATCCTTCATTTTGATCCGATTGTCAATCTCTTCAATCAAATCATCCACCTGATTGGCCAATGGCCTAATCAATATTTGGGGATCCAACAAGCCTGTGGGCCTAATCAACTGCTCCACCAAAACACCTTCACTCTCCTCTATTTCAAACGGCGCCGGCGTCGCGCTCACATACACTGCCTGATTCACCACTTGGAAAAACTCCTCAAATTTGAGCGGTCGATTATCCATCGCCGCCGGTAAACGGAACCCAAAATCCACCAAATTCACTTTCCTACTCCTATCACCCCCGTACATTGCCCGAATCTGTGGCATAGATACATGGCTTTCATCCACCACCAACAAAAAGTCTTTGGGAAAATAATCAAGTAAACAAAACGGTCTATCGCCCGGACCCCGACGGTCGAAATACCGCGAGTAATTCTCAATGCCATTGCAATAACCCAACTCCCGGATCATTTCTAAATCGAAATTCACCCTTTCCTCCAATCGCTTCGCCTCCAAAAACCGACCTGTCTCCCGAAAATACTCCAACTGTAACACCAAATCATCCTGAATCTGGTAGATGATATCCTTCAATCGCTCTCTCGGACTCACATACAAATTCGCAGGGTAAATCGCCACATCCTCATGTCCCTCAATCTTCCGTCCACTCACCGGATCAAAGCTAATGATCTCGTCAATTTCATCACCGAAGAACGACACCCGATAAGCGAAATCGTTGTAGGCCAAATGTACATCCACCGTATCGCCTTTCACCCGAAATGTCCCCCGGTTAAAATCAGCGGTAGTCCTGCTATACAAACTCTCTACCAATTTGAATAACAAAGTATTGCGGGTGATAATCTGCCCTTTTTTGATGCGAATAATCGTCTCTTCAAAATCGGAGGGATTTCCCGCACCATAGATGCAACTCACACTGGCAACCACGATGATATCACGCCGACCGCTCAACAAACTCGAAACCGTTTTTAAACGCAACTTTTCGATCTCATCGTTGATGTTCAGATCCTTTTCGATGTAGGTATTCGTGGTTGGGATGTATGCCTCGGGCTGATAATAATCGTAATAACTCACGAAGTATTCCACCGCATTGTTCGGAAAAAATTGTTTAAACTCACCGTACAACTGCGAAACCAAGGTCTTGTTGTGACTTAGGACCAGGGTAGGTCGCTGCGTTTGCGCAATCACATTGGCCATCGTAAATGTCTTTCCAGAACCTGTAACCCCAAGCAAAGTCTGGGCTTTTACGCCGGAATTTAACCCCTCCACCAGTTGTTTGATAGCGTCCGGTTGATCCCCGGTGGGCTGAAATGGCGATATGAGCTCAAAGGCAGGCATGAACAAGCAAAGTTAGCACAGACACGTCATCAAAAGCCAATGCGGTAATGATATAGTGCCAATTCTATTTTCCCTATCTTTGCAGCTGCATGCAAGAGGTAGCAAAACAACCCGCAGAAATGAGTAAAGAGGCCTTTGTGCAAGAAGTTCTCAACGATTATCGCATCGCTTTTGAAAGTCGCCAAGCCAGTTTGATAGGCCGTAAAGAGGTTCTTACGGGTAAAGCCAAGTTCGGCATCTTTGGCGACGGTAAAGAAATCGCCCAGATTGCCATGGCCAAAGTATTTCAACACGGCGATTGGCGCAGTGGATATTACCGCGATCAAACTTTTATGTTTGCCAAGGGTATCAGTAGCGTACATGCATTTTTTGCACAGCTGTATGCCATCCCCGATACCGAAAAAGAACCCGCCAGCGGGGGTCGCTCCATGAACGGACACTTCGCCACGCGATTACTTGACGATCAAGGCAATTGGCTACCACAAACCGATCGATACAACAGCAGCGCAGATATTTCGCCTACAGCCGGTCAAATGCCCCGCCTATTGGGATTGGCAGTAGCATCAAAATTGTATCGCCAAAACCCTGATTTGCATGCCTTTTCCGATTTTTCAAACAAAGGCAACGAAATCGCCTTCGGAACCATTGGAAACGCATCCTCTTCAGAAGGCATCTTTTGGGAAGTCATGAACGCCGCCTGCGTAATGCAAGTGCCGATGTTGATGAGTCTTTGGGATGATGGATACGGTATCTCCGTTCCTGCAAAGTACCAAACCGCCAAAGAAAATATCGCGGCCCTGATGCGCGGATTCCAATCCAACGAAGAAGGACAAGGACTAGAACTCCTCACTGCCCGCGGATGGAACTACCCAGAATTGTGTAAAGTATACAAACAAGCGGCCGATATCTGTCGCGAAAAACATACCCCCGTGTTGGTCCATGTGACCGAAGTAACCCAGCCGCAAGGCCATTCTACCTCTGGTAGCCACGAGCGTTACAAGAGCAAAGAACGCCTGGAATGGGAAACGGAATACGATGGCATTGCCCAAATGCGTCAGTGGATGATTGAGCAAAATATCGCCGATGAAACCACCCTGGCCGCCCTCGAAGAACAAGCCCTTGAATCGGTAAAACAAGCCCAAAAACAGGCTTGGATCGATTATTTACAGCCCCTAAAATCAGATGTTTCTGGTTTGATTGCCTTGTTGCAGCAATTGGCCGCCAACGGATTATCCCCCGAACTGGCCAATATCGCCCAATCGCTCAGCGATGCCAAAGATCCCATCCGCCGCGACATGGGAATCGCCATCCATAAAGCCCTGCGCCTCACCGTAAACGCCAGTGCCGATGCGCGTAAACCCCTACTCGATTACCTTCATGCATTCAATGCCATTAACGGCGAACGCTACAGCAGCCACGTATACAGTCAGAGCGATGCCTCTGTATTGAATGTGCCCGAAGTGCCAGCCCAATACACCGATGAAATCGTCGACGGATACCAAGTGGTTAGGGCCTGCTTCGATGCCAACCTCGAGCGCGATCCCCGTGTATTTGCCTTCGGTGAAGACGTAGGAAAAATTGGAGATGTGAACCAAGGTTTCTCAGGCATGCAGGAGAAATATGGCGAGTTGCGGGTGACCGACAAAGGCATTCGTGAGTGGAGTATCATTGGTGAAGGCATCGGTGCGGCTATGCGCGGACTGAGACCCATCGCCGAAATCCAATACCTCGATTACCTACTCTACGCCCTTGAGCCGATGAGCGATGATATCGCCACCATGCAATATCGTACCAAAGGTGGACAGAAAACGCCGATCATCATTCGTACCCGAGGACATCGTTTGGAAGGCATTTGGCACTCTGGCAGTCCGATGGGCATGATTATCCACGCCGTTCGCGGTATGCACGTGTGTGTTCCCAGAAACATGACCCAAGCAGCCGGTATGTACAACACGCTGTTGCGCGCCGATGAGCCTGCTTTGGTGGTGGAATGCTTGAATGGCTATCGCATCAAAGAAAAATTGCCCGCCAACATTGGTGAATTTACCGTGCCTTTTGGTAAACCCGATGTGCTGCGCTACGGTGAAGATATTACACTTGTCACTTACGGATCTTGCTGTAGAATTGCACAAGAAGCCTGTGATTTACTGGCCGAACATGGCATCCGTGTAGAATTGATCGATGTACAAACCTTATTGCCCTTCGATATCAACCACAGCATCGTAGAAAGTTTGAAGTCGACCAACCGCATCGTTTTCCTCGATGAGGATGTTCCAGGTGGTGCAACGTCTTACATGATGCAGCAAGTGCTTGAAGAACAAGGCGGTTACCAATTTCTTGATAGCAAACCTGTGACCATTACTGCCAACGAGCACAGACCCGCTTATGGTTCTGATGGCGATTACTTCAGCAAGCCTTCGGTAGATACCGTTTTCAGCACCATTTACCAGGTGATGCACGAAAGCAATCCCGCCAAATGGCCCAGTTTGTTGTAAAATGGTCGATTTTCTTGGTGTAAAGTAGACGCTTATTACCAATGAGCGATTAAGTTCATCCCATTTTACCGAAATTTGTGGTATCGTGAATCAGCCTTCTCCCAATTTGTTTCGTCTTTCCGGACTTGAACCCTTTACCCTAACCCGTGAAACCAATTTCGTTAATATTGGTGAGCGTACCAATGTAACAGGTAGTCGACAGTTTGCCAAAATGATCCTAGCCGGTGATTATAACAAAGGCTTGGATGTGGCGCGTCAGCAAGTGGAGAACGGCGCTCAAGTCATCGACGTAAATATGGATGAGGGCATGCTCGATGGCAAAGAGGCCATGGTAACATTCCTCAATTTGATTGCAGCCGAACCCGATATTTCTCGCGTTCCTTTGATGGTTGACTCCAGTAAATGGGAAGTCATCGAGGCCGGTTTGAAATGCCTACAGGGCAAAGGCATCGTGAATTCTATTTCCCTGAAAGATGGGGAAGCCGCATTCATCCAAAAAGCCAAATTGGTACATCGCTACGGCGCTGCCGTGGTGGTGATGGCGTTCGATGAAACCGGTCAAGCCGATAGCTTTCAGCGCAAAATCGACGTTTGCAAACGCAGTTACGATGTCTTAAAAAGCATTGGATTTCCCGTCAACGACATCATCTTTGACCCCAATATCCTCACGGTAGCCACCGGTATTGATGAGCATAACAATTACGCCGTTGACTTCATCGAAGCCACCCGTTGGATCAAACAAAACCTTCCCGGAGCCAAAGTTTCAGGCGGTGTGTCTAACATCAGTTTCTCTTTCCGCGGCAACGACCGAGTGAGAGAAGCCATGCACTCAGCCTTCTTGTATCACGCCATCAAAGCGGGCCTCGATATGGGTATTGTGAATGCTGGTATGGTTGAAGTGTACGATGAAATTCCCAAGGAACTCCTTGAACACGTTGAAGACGTATTGTTGAATCGCAGAGCAGATGCCACCGAGCGTCTGGTAACTCTGGCCGATCAATTCAAAGGCAAAAAAGAAGAACGCGTTGAAGAAACCCAAGCATGGCGCTTCGGTTCCGTAGAAGAACGCCTCAGCCATAGCTTAATCAAAGGCATTACCGAGTTCATCGATGCCGATACCGAAGAAGCCTTCCAAAAATATCAAAATGCACTCGGTGTGATCGAAGGTCCCTTGATGGATGGCATGAACCATGTGGGCGACCTCTTCGGTGCTGGAAAAATGTTCCTGCCCCAAGTCGTAAAAAGTGCCCGTGTGATGAAAAAATCCGTGGCCTACTTGCAACCCTACCTCGAAGCACAAAAAGCCCTTAACCCCAACGCCAAACCCCAAGGTAAAATCTTGATGGCCACCGTAAAAGGCGACGTACACGATATAGGAAAGAACATCGTAGGTGTGGTTTTGGCTTGTAACAATTACGAAATTAAAGACATCGGTGTGATGGTTCCCGCCGATAAAATACTCGATGAAGCCCAATCTTGGGGCGCTGATATCATTGGACTCTCCGGTTTGATTACACCCAGTTTGGATGAAATGGTACATGTGGCCAAGGAAATGACAAGACGTGGTATGTCTACCCCGTTGCTCATCGGTGGTGCAACCACTTCACGCATTCACACCGCAGTGAAAATCGCCCCGAATTACGCCCACCCCATCGTTCACGTGCTTGATGCATCACGCTCGGTTCCTGTAGCTGGAAGCCTTTTGGGCGATGATACCAAAGAACCCTTCTCTGAAAAAATCAAACAGGAATACTTGACGTTGGCAGAGAATCATGCGAAACGACAGTCAACCAAAGACCTTATCACCTATGAAGAAGCCATTGCAAACCGCTGGCAACATGATGGTGTGGTAATTGAACCTAAAACCATTGGCATATACACCGTGGAAATGCCTCTCTCTGAATTGGTAGATACAATCGATTGGACGCCCTTCTTCCAAACCTGGGAGTTGGCCGGACAGTACCCAGCAATCCTCGAAGATGAAATCGTGGGATCTGAAGCAAAAAAATTGCTGCATGATGCCCAAACCATGTTGAATCAGTTTGTAGCCAATCAATCTCTCCAAGCCAAAGGCGTTTGGTACATATTGCCCGCCAAAAAATTGGGTGAAGACGTGGCCTTATATGACAACGTAGAAGATGCCTATAAAGATACAGATGGTAGTCAAGCCACTGAAACCTTTCATTTCTTGAGACAGCAACGGAAAATGGCAGGTGGATTACCCAATTACTCATTGGTAGATTTTATCGCCGATGAGCAAGTAGATTATTTGGGTGGATTCGCTGTTACCACCGGATTGGGATTAGAGCCCATTGTGGCGGCTTACGAAGCACAACTCGACGATTATCAATCGATCATGGCCAAAGCCTTGGCCGATCGTTTGGCAGAGAGTTTTGCAGAAAAATTGCATCAAAAAGTAAGAACCGAATTCTGGGGCTACGCCGATGAAAGCACGGTAAGCAACGAGGATTTAATCCGTGAGAAGTACCAGGGCATCCGGCCTGCGCCCGGCTACCCCGCCTGCCCAGACCACACAGAAAAATCTACGCTGTTTAACCTGCTCAAAGCCCCCGAAGCAGCCCACATCACACTCACTGAATCCATGGCCATGCTGCCCGCTGCCTCCGTCAGCGGCTGGTACTTCGCCCACCCCCAAAGCAAATACTTTGGTTTGGGCAAAATCAACAAGGACCAAGTGGTGCAGTACGCCGAAAGAAAAGGCATGGATCTTGAAACCGCAGAACGCTGGTTGAGCCCTGTATTGGCTTATTAATCTTTATTTTAACTGAAAAGAATTACTGCTTGAACGGATTACCGTAGGCAGGATTCGTTAAAAAGGTGTTGTCGGTCATCGTCAACAAAAATGCTTTCAAATCCGCCTTCTGCTGCGCCGTTAACTTCAATTGCTTGTTGCCATGGGCCGCCATCATCGGACTGATCGTGGGCGATAAATAATTCACGTTGTCGCTGTAATGGTTGATCACATCATCCAATGTCGCAAACCGACCGTCGTGCATATACGGGCCTGTCACCTCAATATTTAACAAACTTGGCGTCTTAAACAATCCCCGATCAGCCGGGTTACCCGTAATCGCTCCAAAACCTTTGTCCGAGAAATTGCCATCCAAACCATTATTTGCAATGCCACCCATGTCGGGATTATTCTGCTGAGCCAAAGCACCACCATGACAGTGGAAACAATCAGCCCCAGTGGTTAATCCTGTGACGGCATCGAAGTCTACCAAACCATTATACAACAAAGCACCGCGTTTTTCAGACTCACTCAATAAACTGAACTTACCTGGGAAGAACCCATTAAAACGACTGTCTTTGCTCACAAGTGTTAGTAGGAACTGCTCCATGGCCTTCGACATATCAAACACATTGGGTTTGCTGCCAAAGGCTTTGTCGAAATACTCAATGTAGCGGTCGGTACGAGCCAATCGCTTCGCCAACAAAGGCAATGTCATCGCCATCTCGTTGTGCGCTTGAATGGGTTCAAAAACCAATTCTCTCAAGGTATTTTGGCGGGCATCCCAAAAAAACTTCCTGCTATACGCAAGATTAAACAAAGGACTCGCATTCCGGCCAACTTGTAATCCATTTATACCCGTACTGAGTTTCTTTGGCTCCGCAAATCCATTCTCTTGCCTGTGGCAACTACCACAAGAAATACTGCTATCAAACGATAAAATGGGATCGTAAAACAACATCCGACCCAATTGAATTCCTTCTGCAGTGAAGGGGTTGTCGGAAGGCAATGATGGCATCCCAAAACGTCCACCGGGAAAAATCGTGGTTGGGTCTACCAATGTGGTTTTGTACACCGATGGGTTCTTGTGCAACGGATCATCGGGGTCCTTTTCACATGAAGAAAAGCCCAACGCCAATAATCCTATGACTACCCATCCGAATTTCATATTGTGATCCTTAAGGAGCGGGAATCTCAAACGCAGAATACGCCGTGAGATTATCCAATATTTTCTGCATAAGGGCTTTTTCCTTCAACCCTTCAGAGTGAGATACAGAATTCTTCTTCATCTCAATACCCTGATAAAACTTGTTTACGTGGTAGTTGAATTGAACGGGTGTCGTCATCTTTTCCTTCACCTCAAACGTAGAAGCACCCATTGAAGCACCCACAGGCACTTCAAAGTTTCGAACCATAGGCATGGTTGCTGTATGAAAGCTCATACCTTTCGTATACTTGTCGGTCATGCTGTCCTTATAGTTTCCATCAATCGCTTGGAAAATATATCCACCAGCCCAACCCCAGTGCATACCCGTTAAGTTGCCATTCAAAGGATGCTCAGCGCCCCACTGGTTGGGATCACCATGGTTGATCGCTGAGTCCATTCCCAACATAAAACGCACCGCTTTGTATTTGCCCGCTGGCACCTCATAATTAAATTTGGTTCTTTGCTTTTTGAAATCAATCCACTGGTAACCATCACCCAACATCACTTCTGTACCATCCTCTTTTACCAATCGCAATTTTGAAACAATCATCCCAAAATTGAAAAACTGTATGTATTCCTTCTGAGGCGATGGTTGTTCGAACCAGCCCGACAAAAACGTCAGAGGTTGTCCATTCCACAACGCTGAAAAATTCAAATCCACCGAAGTCTTTGTCTCAACTACGGGAGGAACCACTGGAGGATTTTCCTCACAAGATTGAATCGCCAAGCCCATGACAGACAAGACTATTACCAACAACACTTTACTCCAATTTTTCATGTTCTTTTTAACAAATTAATGGTTGATAAGTTTAATTCCTTAGCAATTTATACGAATATACGAAATTGCCATCGTTAATCCTAAGGAAATAGGGGCCTGCCGGTAAGGCACTTAGGCTCACTGTCAACTGCTTCGTTACATTGCCTTTGGTATCCATCTCCATCACTTTTTGTCCCACTGCATCAAACACCTCCATCACAATGGCCGAGGGATTTCTGGCATATAAAACAAACGTTCCAGATGTTGGATTCGGAAACAAAACAAATGCATTCTCCTGAACCTTATTCAAATTCATGCCACCGATACTGACTTTGGCCAACAAGCGAACATAGGGATCAAAAATCACCGTATCTACCTCAAAATCAACCAATAATTTCATTTCACCCAGCAGCTGTTTGGGTTCCCATAACACCAACTTTTCTTTGCCCTCGCCACGCAACAGCAAAGGAATTCGCACATGCCAGTAGGGGACACTATTGTGCGATGGTGTCTGCTCACAAGTCAACGTCACTGTTTTGCCTTTTTGCTTCCAATTGATCTTCAAATAAGGGAAGCCCTCCCCGAAGTACCACTGCTGGAAAAAAGTATCCAAATTCCTGCCGCTCGCCTTTTCCATGTACCATTCCAAATCCGCTGTCTTGGCAAATCCGTGGTAGGTATTCTTTCCATTCAAATACAACCTACAGCCCTGAAAAAATGCTGAATCGCCCAACTTATCGCGCAGCATATGCAGCACCCATGCCCCTTTGTTGTATGTCAGCCGTCCGTTAAACAAACTCCCCACGTTCAACGTGTCTTTGGGAAACACCGATCCGTCATCATTGCCCGTAATGTTGCTCCTCATTCCACGCAACTTCCCGTAACTCTCCTCCTTCGTGCGCAAATATTCGGTGGTCATCACCGTCAAATACGTCGCAAACCCCTCGTTCAACCACAAGTCCTGCCAAGTACCGCAAGTCACCATATCGCCAAACCACTGATGCGCCAACTCATGC
>Ga0255110_1000124_pt1 | contig 21392 bp, 18 predicted proteins | sample Law_Miss_RepC_8h_FD_188479 | JGI IMG/M metagenome (GOLD analysis project Ga0255110, IMG submission 188479) | Freshwater microbial communities from St. Lawrence River, New York, United States - Law_Miss_RepC_8h | ecosystem: Environmental > Aquatic > Freshwater > River | place: USA: New York... | reverse complement strand
CTATATTATTTTTGAAAACTAAATTAAAAACGTCAGGTAAACTTTTGGCAAATAATAAGGTTTTTTTAATAGTTAATTCAGCAATTTGTTTATCAATCTTATATAAATCATTTTCCGTCAATTCTACTAAATATGCTGTGTTTTTTCCTAAAAAATATAACTTATTATCTTTTCTTTTTTGCGATTTATTAAATAAATCTATTACGTACTTTGTCTCTTTCATAATTTCTTCTTTATTTGGAAAACCATTCCCAAAATTATAAGAACCTCTTCCGCCTGCTCTAATATCGGGCATCAACGATTTTTTATAATAATACGCATTTCCCTGAAAATAAATATTGTCTATTTTATTTATTAATTTTGAATTTTTATGTAAAGCAGTATATAATGGTCTTATAGGTGCTATAGCTATAATATCTATATTTTGTGGATTTTCAGCAAAATACTCATATAGATTATTATATGTTTTTATATTTCTAATAAATATATTAATATTATCACCTGTTTTATCATCATTATATGGAAGAATACAAATATTACTATCTACATCTTTAATAATTTCATTTGTTTTTTCATCTATATCTATAGGCTTAAAAGAAAACTCTTCATTTAATGCTAAAACTACAGATATATCTGTTATATTGAATTTATATAACCAATAATAAACACTATTAGCCCTTAATTCTAATTTAGCACCCGATACAGCAATACACGATAAATTAATATTATTTTTTTTATGTAAATATAATAATATTATTAAGGCTAATGTATCATCTGTATCTCTTCCTATATCTGTTATAACTATATAATTTATCATATTAAACTATTATATATACTATAATAATGAAAATGTTATTATAAACCTTTTTAAGCAGATAATAATCAATAAAAATAAAAGTGCTCTCGGGGAGACTTGAACTCCCAATCTTTGGCTCATAAGACCAACGCTTTAACCGATTAAGCTACGAGAGCCGCGATAGCGGTATGTATATGAGAGGAATTGCTCCCATATTATATATAATGCGACTAATTCTTATATATGTTTTGTAACCCGCCTAGAATTGGGTTAGCATACTTTTTTTTGCCGAAGTTCCATAGATAGATATCCATTCTTTTAGCCTTGATATTCCTCCTCTATTTCTAAATATATATACAACATCTTCTAATAGCATATTATCACTAATTAATTTATATTTTTTAGCCAACATACTGAATACCGATTGATCGTGTCGGTGCTCCACGAAACTATCGTAATTCTTTGAGACAGAAGGAGAATCGTCTATATTATGATAGTCGCATGAAATATCGTACCATTCATTGACTAATTTGCGTGTTTCCGGACATACTAATAGCAATATAATGCCCGATTGTATTTGAGTGCTATTCAAAAAGTCTTCATTATCCATCCCAAGCTTATCAATCAAATCCTTTTTACACCATTTAATCTCTATCTGTCCAGCGGAATGCGTAGCCATTATTTTATTTGTTTTAACATTTTTAACGAGGTCTATACATTCAATCAATTTATCCCTGTTTTCTATACCCAATTCGCAGCCAACATCTATATAAAATAGAACATCACCATCTTCCATTTTATCCATCCACTGTTTAATTATATATGGCTTCCATATCCAATATCCGAAACCGCGCCTATTGTTATTAATAAAAGTTACATGTTTATTAAAAAAGTATTCATCATCTTGTAAGTATTCTGCGGTATATCCTTTGACCTCTGTAAATATATTCAGAGCATTCGCCTGTCTTACTAACCTATCGACAGCATCAATATAACTCCCATGACTTCCAAATGTAATAAAGTTTGCTCGCGTAGCCTTCGTAGCTATCATAGGTTTTTATTTGTTATTAGTATATAATCCTTATATCCGACATCCATTAACTATGGGATTTATTTTTTGCGTCCTCATTAGGTCATTGTTATTAACGGCTTCTAACAAATCGGCATCAAGTCTATTAGAATAGGCATTAGATTTATTCGGCATTTTAGTTATACCACAATTATCAAGAGTAGGAGTTGATTGATATATTATACCGACATTTCCTTTCTCTCTTGCGGGAAAACTGTTCTCAACGGGTTTTTTACTATACATCTCTATGTCTCCCGAATCTATCCCTATATTTACATTTCCGGGATTTGGTGTATGTCCGGCAGCCATTAGAATAGCTTCGCGTGTTCCGTCAATCTCTGCATTTTCATCAGCAGTTCTATCAGGCTGTCTGTGTTCATTAATAGAACCAGCAATACCATATTCGCTTACATCTGATGTAAATTGTTTTTGCGTGTTTTTCATATCAACATTCTTATTCATATAGCCGCCGAAGATACCTTCTAACATACCACCGATAAACCCATATTCTGATTTGCCCATAATTGTCGTTTCTTTTGTAGTAGTTTTTGCAACTATATCAGGGTCATATAGTGTTACCTTGTATACAACGCCGCCAATATTTCTAACTGTATCTTGGGTAGGTAGCGTTTGTCTGAGTGTTTTCTTGGCATCGTCACCATTTTTAAAATATGCACCTTCATTACTTTTTATATTTGCCAGTACAGTATCGTGTATCAGGGTTTCTTTAATAGTAGTTTTTGCTAAATCTGTTATAGCAGAATAAGTTTCTTTATTTCCTGTTAAATTACCTGCTTCATTGTCATGAATTGTAGTCTCTTTTACAGTTGTTTTAGCGGTGTCAGTAAGAGCCGAATAAGTTTCTTTATTACCTGACAAATTGCCTGCTTCATTGTCGTGAAGCGTAGTTTCTTTTACAGTTGTTTTAGCGGTGTCATTCAGTGCAGAATAAGTTTCTTTATTACCTGACAAATTGCCTGCTTCGCTGTCATGTATTGTGGTCTCCTTAACAGTTGTTTTCATAACATGATTTACTGGGTCATACAAGGTAGCTTTTGAGGGTATTTGGATACTGGGATTTCCCACACCTCTTGTAGCCTCTACGGTATATTCTTTATTAGTATATTTCAAGGCATCCATAATAGGGGATACTATTGCTTTTATAATACTTGTGACATTCGTAACGACCGTTTTATTTTCAGTTGTTTCTCTCTCGTTATTATATAATATTATCTTGCTTTTACCATAATCGTCTTTGATACCTTGATTTAAGTCATTCTTAGCAATATTACCTTTATATTCTATATGAGATTCTTGACGAACAGTAGGGCGAATATTTTGTGCTGGTCTCAGAGCGTTCTTTGTATTTGCCCCAGTAGTTTTTATCCACATATCCTCGGATTGTTCAAAAACCGTGTCCGGCCTTTGCTTAGCCATAGGGGCTATTTCGCCTCTTCTATCAGGCCCTTTTATATGCCCTTTTACAGGTATTTCGAAATATGTATCCTTTTGATTGATTTTACTTCGGAGTTCGTCTAATGTGCGAGGCTTGGCATAGTCCAATGTATCTGCTTGATGAAAACCTCCTGAACTTTCGCTACCAAAACCCTGATTTATCCCTGGGCCGACACGAATCTTCTCTATCGGAAAAAAATTATTAGCTACTTCCGATAAATCTATTCTGGATTTAAAAAAATCGTCATTATTTTTCATACCACATATATTTCCCCCCGAGTTCATCTGAGGTTTAAACATACATTGAATCTCTTGTTTTCCTTTTTTTAACGAATTATTACCAGTTAAGTTGTCTAACATAGACATATTCTCAACATTAGTATTTTGAGTTACATTTTTCTTCAAGAAGGGTGTCATATTATTATGAGAAAATGAAGATATAGGGACTTTTTCTCCTGTTAGCGAATATGTATAATTATTATCATTAAGTCCTTCGTTGTTTTCTATATTATTATCATTTATTTCGGAATAAAACTTTCTATTAAACATAGCTGAACCAGCTGTTTTAGATACTATCCCTGTCTGATATGGTTTCTTAGCATATTCATACAATTTATTACTTCTATTTTGCTCATCGGCTTTAACTTTATCAAAATATCTTGAATCATATATATTGTTCATTGATGGTATATCTAAATGTAAATCCATTCTTTATCTCTAATGAATGAAGGATAAAAAATACAACAAAATATATAGCTATCTCTGGTTGTTCTTGCTATATCTCAATATCTATCTATTGCATGATACACCAGGGTACATAGAGCCTTCGGGATATCCTGGGCTATATAATTTATTCATTTTGTTATTGTTTTTCCACGAATCAAGATTGTCGTTATTTTGCTTGCTATTCGGGAAAAACACTGATTGGTCCATCGGTTTTTCAATGCACGGGATATGGTTGTCCTTCGCTACCATTCTGTAATTTACGGGGATTCTATCAAAATCTTCAATAGCCTTATCTTGCGGGTCATAACATATCCATTCCCATCTATTAATACCTGTTTCTTTAAGGGTACACGGAGGATTAGATAAGCGAGTATCTTCGCGAGGAACCATACATTGACGAGGTTCAGTATTACCTGTGATTTCGCAGCCAGTTTTAACATATTTGCCAGGTATATATTCTTGGTCATTACATTTGGTATTCTTGTAATTTAAACCGAGCAATTCGCTCGAATCATCAACGGCTTTTTTCATACTGCATGTGTTATGACCATATGATTGGTATCTTAACGAGGGATCAGCAGGAACATCTTGATAACACTCGATACAATCATTTGCAGGCGACTCTAATTGATATAGGCCAGGTCCTACGGTTCTTCTTAACTTCTCTTTATAACTACAACTATCATAGTTCAACCTTGTATCTATATATTGGTTCATATCTAATAAAATAATATATTATTTTATACATAAATAAATAGATATGTTAATATTTTTATTAGCCCCCTTTTTTTTATTTAAAAAGGAAAACTTTTCCAATATACCATTTGCTATACCAGCGAATATCAACAGCTACGGCGAAGAAGATTTCAGTTATACTACAATAGAAAAACTCTACCTCATTTTATGGGGATATAAGGCTGATTATTATTATAAATGGGAGCTAATTGATAAGATTTTTGTAGCAGTTCTCTATATACTCACATTTATCATATCAGCGTCAGCTGCATATTTGTCTTTTAAATGCACTTGGGGCGGAACTATTACAAATATAGTATTGAGAGTATTATTTGCCTTCACAGCATTTATTCTGGGGCCTATATATTTAATATGGTATTTTTTTGTTAATTATTTAGGCAATTTATGCTAAGTCTAGCGATAAAAACAACTATTATAAATAGTTTATATTAAAATAATATAATTTCCACATAAGGTTACGAGAAGTGCTGTATATGTGCAACTTATTGACATTTATCGTAATTTATTTTTGGAGGCATAGGTACTTCTCTATACATTATAGATTGGCAAGCCGGCAAATGAAGCATCGTAGTATCTATGGGCGGCGTCTTATCATTCTTTATAATACCATCTTCGGTAGGAACATATTGATTCGTTCCACATTTTGATATTATTCTTGTCTGTCCTCTAAGTTCACTATCTAAATCAACAAGATTGCCTTGTATATGTGAAACCACAGTTCCACCGACAAAACCTAATTGATGGCGACATTTGTTCTCATGCTCGTATCTGTACGGCGATAATAAATAGCTTAATGTACTTACATTACCTTGTAATTCTTGTTTATATGAACAATTATCATACGTCGTTCTATTAAAACTCATATACTCTCCTATATTATATAGAAAAGTTTTTATTTCTTCCTATCCAATTACAATTCTTATTAAATTCTGTTCTATGTATATATGAGCGAGTATCCTCTCCTCCATTAGTCCATACAGGAACAATGTTTTCGGGGTTTTGGATATCTTTAACGCAATCTAAAAGAGGCATAAAATTATTCATCTCTTCTTCCATAATCTGTTTTTTACATCTTACATTATTGGTGTCGCGCCCTTCTATTAATTCTAGCTCTCCGCCTATATCTGTTTTACCGCATCTAAGGTTGGGCCCGGAAGTAAATATTCTGTTATTCAATTGTATTCTGCATCTATCTTGTGTCATAGATGATGGGTCATTTCTTAAAGAAGAATATTTATCAATTAGGCAATCATCGGCTAAGCCGTATCCTGGGCGGCCTCGCAAGTTTGGGTGATTTAAATACATATCAGTCATTCTTACAAAAGGGCTCTCGCAAGCAACGAGATTTGTAGGATATATATTGTACCCCTCTATTTTGTTATTATTGACTTCTTTGGCATTTTTCCAACAATCATCTGAACATATATTTGTATTAGTATCAAACATATTATTTTCCATTATCTATATTTTACTAATAAATAAATTATTTATTTATCAACTATGTATTTCCTATCTTCGCAATTTTTTATAATATCATAATTTATATCCAATTTAATATTATCATAAATATTGCTATAATTCTTCTCTAATATATGGTTCTTATACTCTAATATCTTCCAATCATTATTATTCGCACTATTCCCAACAATTTCATCTATATTTTCTTCGGTTTTTATAATCTTATTAAATGTCTCGCGATTATCACATTTATTACCATCAGCGTCGTACTTTATTATATTTTTATAGGTTAGTAAGTTCTCTTCGTTATTGCCGTTTTTGGAATAATTTTTATATTCTATCTCCTTTGATGCAGTATTATCCTCATTAACCTCAATATCAAACTTAATTGTAGTTTTCTTTATCATTTATATATCATTATATTATTTAATTATTATATATCTTGGCGTATGCTGAAATTATAATATCTATAAAAATAAATAGTGAATTTGTGCAAAAATGTTAGAAATGCGCGGTATTCTTTATATTGTTATAAAGGTTATCATAGCATTGTTCTCCGTTATTCTCCTTACACGAGGGACCTCTTTCGTAAAGCCAGCTAGCTAATTTTTCACGGTTATTCGGTATAGATGTTGAAGGAACCGTATAAAACTGCCTATCTAATAAAGATTTATCATATATATCATCTGTTTCTCTAAAAACATTCTTATTAAAAAAGTAATCTATATTATCTTTGATATGCTCGTTTTCAATAGAACATGAATCGTATTTATTATTCTTCCCTATTAAACTAGGGTTCATAAAGGGATTCTCCTGTGTAGGCTTTACGCATTTCTCATTATTAATAATATCCAAATCATTATCATTCAGATATTTCTCTATCTTTTTATTCTTATCAATTTGGTAATTATATATTAATATAGAAATAAGCATTATAATCAATATAAATAATATATATCGCGAATCATTGAATATTAATGTAGCTATAATCCCGGTAAATAATATAAGCCTGATTATTGCATTTATCTTTTCTTCAATTGACATATTTATATTTGGATATAACACCGGGTTAAATAATTCATTTAAATTATCTATCCAAAACATTATTAATTATTCTTATTCTAATACTAATATCTATATTATTTTTATTCACCATCTTTCTCTTTTCTATCTAGTTTAGTTCTTAATCTATTAATCGCCATTGATTTTCTATAAGCATTCTTATTAAAAGATGTTCGCGTATCCTTCTTTTTACCCTTTGGATTCATCATATTCCCAAATGCCTCCATACCTTCCTTATTATTCATCATGGCACCCATCATTTTCATCATGGCTGCCATATCAGGACCGCTCCCTCCACCCGGTCCCGCAGCTCCCGTACCAGAAGGACCGCCAGGACCGCCAGGACCGCCATTTTGATTTCCGAACATACCGGGCATTATAGAAGCAAACTTCATAGCATCTTGTAATAGATTCTCTTGTTTCAGTTCGCCATTAGACATTTTAGTAGCCATTTTTCGGCTGACATTTGATATTAAATCACTGAATCCGCTATTAGGGTCACCGATAGCCTTTAATATATCCCCGTTGTCGCCAATAGATTTTTGTAATTTATCAATATCTACATCTTCCAATATCTCTTTCGCCAATTTGCCCAACATAGTATCTTCCATGCCCGCCATATTTAGAGTGGTTTTATCCTTGATATTCTTGCTTTTTAAAGAGTTAATGCGAGCAATAATCTTTTTGTTGCCTTCATTCTCTATTTCATTCAGTAGCTCTTCACTAGATTCCTGAAATATCTTGATGTATTTCTTAACCTCTTCGTCACTCAAATCATTCTTAAACAAGTAAAAAACAGTTAGGAAGTGATGGCATAGAAAGTTATCATTAATTAATCGCTGTATTTGTTTAACAGTGATATTCGTAAAAATCTCAACACATCCTACTTCCTCCCTATCAAACCATTCGTCTATTTTGCTCTCCTCGGCATCAGCATAAGAAGTCCAGAAGTTTTCTGGAAGCGAATTAATATATTTAATATATTCGTCAGACGATTTGTCAAATGTAGTATAATTGGCTTTGATAGTTTTTATTATAGTCTTGGCAAATAAATAATTATCCTCGCTCACTTCGCTATCAGCCTCATTATCATCGCTATTATCTTCCTTCATTTTTTTGGCGGCCTGCTTTAATCTTTTAATAAAATCAATATAATATTGGTTAAATACATATTGGTTTGACATTATCTCTATAATAAAATATATTTAATATTCCTTATATATATTTTATAAATTTTATTACAATTTCAAGTTGTCTCGCTCTTTCATAAGTTGCTCTACTGTTGGCATTCCTGACTTCTTATTTTCATCAAAATTAATATTAATATTTGATATACCATCGCTTATATTTTTATCATTATTTATAAAATCCCAGTTATAATTTTTATCATTACACACACCGTCTGTTTCTTCGATTGTAGAGAAGTTATCTGATATTTTAGAGCTATTTAAAGAGAATGATAAGAGGTCGTTTTCATTGTAAATTATTTCCATTGGTTTTATAGCACTGTCTATTTTTGCATTATTATCGCTTATATTTTTATCCAATCTAGTACTTTGACTACTACATAATATACCTCTTCCAGGTAATAATAAGTAATCGAATACATCTTTGCCAAATAATATTTCCTTACTTGGCAATATCATAAAAGCCGGTACACTATGTATTTTTTTCTCTATATTAATATTTTGTTTCTTCAATTCGTCAATAGGTACCAACTTTATCTTTTTATCCTTATCATATCTACTCACGTTATCCAATAACATTTTACTGTGATTACATCCTATGCTATAAAATAATATCATCTTAATTATACACATAAAAATAAATAATGCTTTATATACGAATAAGGAGGAATACGAAGAGACCTCGCAAAAATAAAAAATATATAATATAAATTGCCTGTTCCGCCAGCTCCTACCTATACAAACAGGGCTCTATTAAACACTCAGGGACACTCTGGTATCAGGATTATACTTTAGCTTCTGCAAGTAATTAAACATTTTATTGTCATAATATACCTCGGTTGGGCGAGGGATATTAGTGAAATTATAATTTCCTTGGAGGACAGCTACGCAAGCATTCCAAAGGACTGAATACAGCCCGTCCTGATTGGTATAAATAAGCTCTCCTTCACACATAGGGTTCCTAACGCGTCCCTCGCTATCAACGCCATCCCTTTTAATCTCATCCAACCACACAACATACATAGCACTATTGTTATAGACCGCTTTGTATACTTCCTTTTTTTGAAGGTTGCTATACCCAGTAGTATAATTGGCCATTACTAGGTTTGTCTTTGTTGTTGATGTAGGCTTGCTGTCTGCTTGCTGTCTGCTTGCTGTCTGCTTGCTGTCTGCTTGCTGTCTGCTATGCGATAATATTAAATGGCTTGTATTACAGTCAATTTTTTAGAATAAAATCAAATAATAGAGCAAAAGCATACTATCCAAGAGACACTAATATATTTATATTTTTTACAATTCAATTTGAGTACATCTCTTGATTTATTTTGTAATTTCTAAAAAACTTTTGAAATTTTTGAAAAAACAGAAAGATGTACTCAAATTTTAATTTTCAAATTTTAGAAAAACCTGGTTCCTCTTAGAATACAAAGACTTGTTATATAAAAACTAGGTATATAATGATATACCAGCGATTGAAGAAGCTGAATTGTTTGCAAAATAACCCTATTGGTAAAGTGCATAGTGTTCATAGTATAAGGCTCGCTCTTTGATTGCAGTAATATTACATGACTTATATTATAGCCAATTTTACTATATACAAGATACATATTATTATTATATATATATAATTCAAATGGAACAACTTAAAATAAAATATAATTATTTTTGTAATTATCAATGCGATATAAATGAACATCTTCCAACACTGTATAATTATGCGCAAGAATGCGAAAGTGTTATAGAATTAGGTGTGAGAAGGGTTATTTCTAGTTATGCTTTAGCCTATGGTTTAATGAATAATAATAAAGAAACTAAAAATATACTATTAAATGATATCAATGAATGCGATGTTAGAGAATTATTATCTATAACAAACGAACTTCCTATTAATGTTAATTATAAATGGATGAATGATTTGGAGTTAGATATAACAGATAATGTAGATTTAACTTTTATAGATACGTGGCATGTATATGGACAATTAAAACGAGAGTTGAATAAATTCTCTAAAATTACAAATAAATATATAATTATGCATGATACAACAGCTGACGAAATTTATGGAGAAACTATTCGCTGCAATTGGAATGCAGAAGAACAATCAATAAAATCTGGAATACCTGTTAAAGAAATTAATAAGGGATTATGGCCGGCTATTGAAGAATTTTTAGAAACTAATAAAAATTGGAAAATAAAAGAACGATTTTACAACAACAACGGTTTAACAATTCTAGAAAAAGTATACACCATTGAAGATGTAAAACGAGATATTAACTTGCAATCGGATAAATGATGTCTTGAATAGGCACATCTTAAACTTTCTTGAATATACACCAGCGATTGAAGAAGCTGAATTGTTTGAGCTCTTCCTCCTTGTCTAAGTCGCTTATTATATTGTATATGTTATTCTTTCTAACATTCGGGTCTGTATATCTCGCCTTGATTTTGTTAAAGGTTTGCGAGAATAGCTCGCTTTCTACCAACTCTATATTATATTCCTTGCATTTTCTAATAAGTACATCAAAATCTACTATAAACTCAGGAATAAACTTCTTAGTAGCCTCTATATAAACATCAACCTTCTTATTGAAATCTTTTTCTCCGCTTATGCCGTCTTCGGCATCATATCTTCTAATAATAGCCCACAAAGGAACACCTTTATCTTCGGTGCGCTTATTGAGTTTCTTGCGACCCTCTACCATATCCCCGCCGTTCGCATTTATAGCACCGACGACACTTTTGCCATCCATAAAAGTACATATGAAGGTTCCGCCAACCTTTAACATAGAACTCACATTATTTAAGAATGTATTTATTTTTTCCTCATTCTCAAAGAAATAATGGATGGCAAACATACATGCACATACATCAAATCCATTAGCGCCCTTTCCAGCAACATTTTTATAATGGGAAGGTATATTGCCCACGCGCTTATTTAATACGAGCTGTATGATATTCGCACTCTCCTCATCATCTATTGATAGCGAACACTCCCCGTTCATTATAGGCTTACTGCAATCTCCTGCTGCATATACGATATCTGGGAATTGCACAGGAAACTTCTTGAACTTATTGCCGCCTCCTCCCTTATTATTGTAATCATCTTTTTTACCTATGAGACGACTATAAGCCCCCGAATCAGTATTATATATGCCATGCTTGACATAATCAATCCCGAGAACAAATCTATAATCATTGTTAATCCATCGATTCATATCACCTCCTTCGCCACAAGCCAATTCCAGCAAACAGCCCCTATATTTTTGCTTGGAATACAACATATTTTTAATACATATATTGTGAAACTGTTGCATATTAACAGACAATAATCCATCGCGATTGATTTTGCGCGAATAATAGACATCGTCTGATTGTAGCAACTCGTTCTCGGCATCCATTTTTAATATAGGAGCCTTTCCGCGAATAATGCTTTCGGTTACAGGATTATGTATGGAGTTCCATATATTAATAGCGACCGAATAATCATTTGCCGTTTTAGAAATCTCGCCAGTATTATAGATACGCATCTTATCTTCGCGCAAACGCATGGGAATCCATCTCAATGAAGGCTTTATATTTTCATCCAATAAATACCTATATTCTATTATCTTGTCTCCATCTATCAATTCGCCACTTTCACAACGAGCTTCATCGCGGGCATTTAGCTTAATATAGGATTTCTCAATGCCCTCCGCATAATAGTTATTCGGCTTAAATAATTTGAGAGAATATTTGCAATTTTGCTCTTTATTCAATTTCTTATATTCGGTATCATACAGCTCGCGCATAGCATTATTTATGGTATATTTATCATAATGCTTGGCATTATATCCGACGTGCAGAAACATCTCTCTGTATTTCTCGCCATCCACTGTAATAACTTTGCCAAACTTTGCGAAAAAGTCTATCGAGTTCTGTTCGGGCGGTTTCCATTTGAAAACACGATCCCATTTAACTCTCTCGGTTATTTCAACTGGCTTATTGCTATAATAAGAATACAACGCCAATTTAGCGGGCGTAAATATGAGGCCGTCAATACTGTACGGATATTTTGAGCCATTCTTCAATATATTATCGCAATCGTTCAAGATACTGTCGGTATACAAATGTTCCTTGACAATATAATCAATTGAATTGCCTTCGTCTCGCGATTTAATATATTTTTTGCTATTCACCATATATTTATATCGGCTATCTTCTTTGGCATCGTCCTCTATAAGCGGCAGACTAGTTATTTTTTTGCCACCGTAATAATACATATCAAAAGCCGCAAAGAGCCCAACATTTGATTTATCCAATCTTTTTTCGCAAGATATATATTCGCCATCAATCAAAGAATTATATAACTCTTTTGTAGAGCGAAGTCCCGTGTCTATTACCTTGTATGTGTTATCAATTAAATATACATTTCCAGCATTATCTATAAACATAAGCAATCTCTCGCCATCGGCTTTTTCGGTTACAGTGTATTCCGATAATATGCTAATGCCTGTGTATTCGTCAGGTTCTAAGATATTGATTTTTTCAAGTGTAACAGGCTTCGGGGTTAACAATACAGGCTTTGTTTTATCAATGAGTTTCTTATCACAGTTATTATGGTTATAGTAGCGTGTCACAATATCTTTTGAAACAAGCCCAGAATAATTTGATATGACATCTTGTTGTTGTTTTTTAGAGATTATGTATGGCGATAAAAATAACGCCTGTTCCATTTTAATCAATCCTTCTAATATAATATCTTTGGAAGCATTTGTTATATCTAGAAAAAACTCGTATTTCTGCGAAGATTTAATAATCTTAGAATTGCCCAATTTATAATATAGGTCTCTATCGTCAGTATCTTCAATATCATATTTATTACATTTACATATATTGACAATATACCGCATATTAGTTTTTTTGTCTGTATAAACAATTCTTTTGTTTATTTTAAAAAACTTTCGGATATCATTCCAGTTATCAGGGAGATTCTCTTTGCCAACATGTTTTTTCGCAATAGTCTTAAATTGTAGCTCGGAGTTAAACAACTGATTATATTTGTGTTTTGCAAGAACCTTGTATTTATACAACAATACGCTCTTATCCTTGAAATTAATATAGTTAGAATTGTGTGAATATTTAAGGATATTGCTGCTATCGCTTATTTCAAGGATAACATCTTCTGTTATTACTTGGAGAGTTTGTTTCTCTATATTCTCTTCATATTTCTCAGTTTTCATAACGTTTATAAAGTTGGCAAACTCGTTTTCACCCCATTCGCTTGAATTACTTAACTTTATTAAACATTCGCTGTTATTCTCTTTAATTAGCGAATCATGTGTATCAATAATTGAAAATATTTCATCATCTTTTAATATTTCCATTATGTATATTCTCTAATAAATATAGATATTATAGATTTTATATATCAATTTTTAATATATAAATAAAAAAATGATATATTCTTATAGATTAATAACATATTTATAAATGCCATCTAATAAAATGTTTATGCCAATCAAGTTTAATACTACAATTATCCTCATTCCTTCGGAAATTACCGCAAGTTTTGACTCAATAATCTACGAGAAGGTTAGGCATACATTAGAAAACTGCTGTAGTAAACATGGATATATAAAAAAAAATACTATTAAGATAATTAAGAGATCGGCGGGATATTTTAAAGAATCGCATTTAAACGGAAATATCGCTTACGATTTGAATTGTATTGCAGAGATATGTAATCCCGCACAAGACTCTATTATTAAATGTGAAATTATAGCAAAAAATAATTTAGGCCTAAGAGCTATTGGAATGTATGAAGAAATGGCTATATTGGAAGTTTGTATTCCTAAAATTACTTCGGGAATACAATCGGAGGTCAATATTGATAGCATTAAAATAGGCGACCATGTTAATGTTAAAGTGTGTGGAAAAAAGTTCACTTTATATGACAATATGATTTCAATTGTTGGAAAAATAATCAAGGACAAGGACGATATCATACAGGTTCAAGAAATAGACGATGGTAATTTATCAATTGATGAAGAGGATATGTCAGAAGTTGATGAAGCTAACTATGAGGGCATTGAAATATTCAATGATGAAGATGAAGAAGAAGATGATGAAGAAACTAATTATAAGTTCAGCAAAAGTAAATCTTCAAAACACGGAGGCAGAGATTTAGAGTTTGATGAAGATATTGAGGAAGAAGAAGAGGAAGAAGATGAAGAATTAGACGATGATGATGACGACGATGATGTCGAAGAAAATTATTCAGATGGCGAAGATTTTGCAGATAATATTTACGATGAATAATATATCTATTATTATATAAATAGATTTTTATATTATTTATATATAATGAATAAAAAAGATTTATGCAAAAATATACAGAATAGTGTAAGTAAATTGACAAATGTTGAAATAATAGAGCTATTTAAAATAATATTGGCAACAGGAGAGAACTATACTAAGAATAATAATGGTGTTTTTATAAATCTGAATTGGCTTAATGAAGATACCTTAGATAAACTGAATAAATATATATTATTTTGCATTAAATCGCAGAATGAAATTACTAAATATGAGTTGATGAAAAGCTTACTTAATGAAACTATATGTGTTAAAGACGAAGATATAAATAGTAAAATAGTAGAACAAGATATAGTAGATAATAATATAAAACAAAAGTTTTCTTCAAGTATGAAGTTCTATTTACTTAAAAAAAAGTTTATGAAACAAAATATTGTCCCTATAAATATCTTAGAGAATGAGTTGAAATATGAGGAATATGTAATTACATAAAAAATGATATATAAATTAGATGCCTATATTATCTAATGATTAATATTTTGACAAATAAGCTTCCTGAATCAAAAAATAGAGATATTATATGGAAGAATGATAAACGCGAGATATACTACAAATTTTGTCAAAGCATCGACAAAAAACAAGAAACCGCTGAACATGTTCCTAAACCTACAAATATCCCAAAAGTTCTCAATGTAATTCCTGTTCTTACAAATAGATTACCTGCTATTATTCCAGATTCTCCCGTACAACCAGTAGCTATACAAGATATCCCAAGAGTAACTGATGTTCAGGTTGATTCACCGGCTGTTCACAAGCTCCTTTCGATTGTAAATAAAGCAACTACAAAGAAAGAAAAACAAACATGTACGCAAAAAAAGGGAAATAGAAATAATGATAAGAATAGTCCTATGAAAATAATTTTGGAAGAATCGCAGACATATGATACATATAGAGATGATGTTAGAGATAAAATAATAAAGTTTATATCTACAAAAGAGTTCGGTAAAGTATTTGGTATAACTAAGAGTGCTGAAATAATGTCAGGAATTGCTAATGACAGATTCAATAAATCAACAGTATTATTTATTTCATTCTTATTTGATAAATGCGTAATATATAATGATAAAAATATTATTTATAATAAAAATAATGGAATTATTGAGATATAATTATTTGAACAAGGGGAATAAAACGAGTTTCTTATTTTCCATCAATTTATGAGCTATATGTTTACATAACATTTCTTTAATATCCTTAAAGTTTCTTACAGACACATTGTTTTTTTCTATTTGTTTAATAAAATTATTGTGTTCCGCCTTGTTATAGAAGGTACATACACGACCTATTTTTTTCCCTTTGCCAACCACAGCATCCGTAGAAAATATCTTAAATGTATTTTTAATTATATTGTCCTTCTTAATAAATTGAGGTTCTATAATTCCCCATGGCATTTCTTCTAACTCCATATTTTCGGGTATTACAGTAATTTTACTATTGCGATATTTTGCAAACTCTTTCTGTTCTGTGATTGTAAGAGATTCGCTCCATATTTTTTCAACATTATTATACAGTGATATATCAAGATTTTTAATATCCTCGTTATTTTTATTTTCAATATTATATATATTTATATATCCAATATAATCATTGTTGTTATTTTTATTATACGAAGGCAACTCCTTCTTTCTTATAAAAACTCCTTGTGTATCTAAGCATTTAATTACATACATCAATTCAGCCTTCCTATTATTTTCAACAACACCAAGATTGGCATAATTTACTATTATATATTCGACTAATCTTTTAAATCTCATATTATCTAAATTAAAATATATAGATATTGTTGTACTAATAATATTAGTATAATCTATATTTATCATTTTAAGAATATTATCTATCTCATCGTCACTCTTCTTGTCCTCTAAAACACTTAAATCATCATTCAATTCTCCAACATCCATCTTTATTTTAATTTTTGCAATTGTTGACTTTGCCCCAACTGCTTCGCCATTATTATACCCAACATTATCTCCTATAATGCTCAATTTAATACCATTGCTGTGATGCTCTATATAATAATTGTCAATAATTACAACAGGTCTTATTGATTTATTTATAGCATATATCAAGATTTCTTCGTCAATGTCAATATCTGCACCAATATCTTCTATTAATTCCGTATATGATATGTAATATATTTCTTCTTCTATCATTCTAAGCAATTTATTTTTAATAGCCTTTTGTACCTTTTTTAAAAGATGCTTATAGACATCGCTTCTATAGCCTGATTTATCATCAGACGCTACTATTGCTATATCATCTTTAATACCACATAAAGGTTCTAATTCTTCATTATCTCCCAATTCATATTTTATTTTATTTCCCTGAGATGTTAATATATCGACTGTTCCCATTTCAAATATATTTTTTGGAAAATAATTAATGTTTTTCATCAAAGAACAATCAAGTGAATTATTTGAGATTATCTTATCAATTTCCTTGCTCTCTATATATTTCCTCGTGGATATTCTTAGAGCATGGATATCTATTGTTTCTGTATTCTGCATTACGACATCATTATTCGCACTTGCGTGCATAAATACAGTTACATTGCGTTTTTCAAAAGGCAGTTTTTGATGTCTGCAATTACGAATGCCTCTTCCTATAATTTGGTCGGGTCTGTTAAAGTGATACCATGGCTCTATTAAATGTATCTCGCGTGCATTATAAAAACTTAGGCCCTCGCTCGCTACTTGTGTTATCAATATTACTTTGATATCCTTGCCATTTATATTCTTATCATCATTAATCTTCTTTATCAAATTATTAATAGTAGTGGAACCCATAATCTCTTTTTTATCACTTGTCAATATACAGTATTTTGGATTAGATACATCTTTATACTTAGGTTTATCCTTGACAATATCAGGATTTTTTAATATATTATTTGTACCTTCGCGCGAATATCCTAGATGTTCTAAGCATATTGCGAGAGGTATAATGCCGGCCCAAGCAAATCTTGAATATATAACAACTATTCCTTCGGATTTTCTTATTATATCACATATATTCAAAAATTTGCCAGAATATTTACCCAAATATTCCTCGGTAGGATACAAAGCATTTTTATATTTTTCACTGTAATTAACAGATATACTTGCTGTGCCTTCAATATTCCTGAAAAACGAATTAAACCCTACCTTACCTATGTCATTATCATAAACAATATTCATAGGCTGTAATAATTTCATATTATGATTTGGCGGTTTACTCTGCGACAGTTCTTCATCTGCTCCTTCGGCGTCTTCCGCGATATCATTTAGTTCATTCTCGTCAATTTCTAGGATATTATTATAGTTAATCTTATTTATTATTTTTTTCAAAGAGTCTATTTTGTTTTTTTGGCATATTCCTAGCTTTGATATTACTATATCATCGTTTATGTATTTTAACCAACCCAATTCTTTTGTAGGTATAGAATTATTAGAAGGGTCCTTTGTAGGCTCTACATTTAATATTTTTATATTGCGATTATATGATGCCTTTAATTTTAATGCGAATGTGAATGGATTTTTTCCTTTTAAATATGATATATAGTTCGAAGACAATTTTACAATTAATTTCTTAGTCTTGTCGTCAAATTTAAATTTGTTATTGTTATTGAAAACCTTATAATATTCTTTCAATATGTTATTGCGCTTATCATTTATCAACATCAAATTGAAGAGGTCGAGAATATCTCGCGGTTCGTTATACATAGGAGTTGCCGACAATAATATCAATCTATTATTTCTCCCGTTTTCTAATATTTTTTTGAGAGTACTATATGTCCCCTTTTCCTTATTATTCGTACTTCTGATATTATGAGCTTCGTCTATTATAATAACCTTGTTTTCTACAATATTATCCTTATATTTTTCATTAATTCGCTTCATAAAACTGTCATATGTAAATATCTCATATCTCTTTTTCAATAACCTTTTAATATTGTCCTTGTTATCCTTTTCATTAAAAGAATTCTCATTTATATTAAGTAATTTTACATAGTTATCTCCGGTACATTGATTAAATAAATCCTTAAATACTTTGATATCATAATTGAATATTTCTTTATTAAAGTTCTCTTCTAATGCCTGAGGCATTATTACCCATATATGCGGCTCTGTGGTATCCATTGTTTTTGTAGATAATATCATTTCGGTTAATGTAATTGCTGTACAAGTTTTGCCAACTCCAACTCCATAATATAACATCATGCTCCTATAAGGAGTTCTATGTGATAAATATTGGCTTATAAAATGCTGATAAAGTGTGGTTTCAAACTTACCACACAATTCATTCGCTACTTTATTAAAATCATCAATGGTTCTTATAGCAGGGAAGCTCTTTATCTTATGTATTGAAAACTCCTTATTTCTCGCTATTTTCTTCCCAAAATCACTATCGTCTATATCAGGATAATATAAATCTATATCATAATCAGAACTCTTGCTATTTTTTTTAGAAGAAGATGACGATTTTTTAACAATCTCTGTCTTCTTTGTTGGCATGCTTGCCTTTGTCTTTTTGATTTGCTTTTCAAGATTCTCTTTCTTTATACAGCGACCCGTTTTGGGATTTAAAACTTTGCCTTCGGGACATTCTTTTATTACCGGTTTTACTGGCTCGGTCGGTGCTGTCTTTTTGGTTAGCTTTTCAAGATTCTCTTTCTTTATGCAGCGACCTGTTTTGGGATTTAGAACTTTGCCTTCTGGACAACTTTTAATTTTAATCATTATCTATTTACATTAAAGATTTATTATAATTTATTATGCTATGAGCCTTTCTAAATATCTTGATTCTTTCGGTGTTATGATTTTTAATATGATTTAATACTTCTTCGTTACTAAACCATTTTAGAGACCTTATTTCGCGGATTTGTTCTATACATGTATTGTCCAACTGTATCTCGGCATTATGATTGATTATTTTTGCAACATAATAAACATGTTTATATAGAATATTATTAGTACCAAAAAAGATTTCTTGAAAAGGAATAATATTTTTGTCTATTTCAATATCATCTTTATTCAATTGTGTTTCCTCACAGAACTCTCTAACTGCACAATCTATATCAGCCTCCTTCAACTTCTTTCTTCCCTTGGGAAATCCCCATTCTTGCTCAGATTCATTATTATTATTAAAGTTTTTGATAGATAATATGCTTTTAATATTGCTATCATTCATAATAATTTCAAACTTATTTTTTGATTCTATATATTCCTTCGTATGCTTGAAAGTCCCCTGATTTATTTGACACCATGTATAATTCCATATTTGCTCAAAATTATTCGTAAGCAATAGTTTTTTTTCAGAATCTGTCATATATTCTATGAGCTTTATAATATATTTGTCGTCATCTATATTATACTTTCCTCTAACAAACTCCATAAATGACAAGCTATCCTTCCTCTGTATCATAATATATTTAATCTCATCATTCACTACTTTATAGCATATTATTCCAAAGCTCATTATAGGATGTGGACAATCTTTATACAAATGCCCATTTAATCCGCAATTCCTACAACATTGTGGGCGAAAATAATTATTCTTCTTACTACTTTCATCATATTTTTTTTTCATTAATATATAATTAATAACATTAATATATAATATTAAACATTTCTTAAATGTATTTATTATATAGTAAAAATAATATCCAACTTGCAAGTTCATAATATGTTTAATATGAAGAATAATTGTCAGTGCTATCATAACCATTAAACGAAGAAGCGCCATTGGTTGATTGCTGAGAAGGAGGGGGCATCATAGGAGAGGGTTTATTATATTGCGACATTGCCATTACAGGCGTAGCTGAACCTCCTTCAAGTGGTGCATAATTTGTGTAAATATCATTAGTTGATGATTTAGGATAAGGTAACGAATTAACATCTTCTACTTTTGGCCCTTGATAATGAGGAGGTTGCGAATTAACACCTTGCATTGAAGAGTTCATTGCTTGATCACCGTGAGCTGTTGGAGTACGGTGAGCAGTAGATATTACAGGACCAGAAGGACCTATTGGGTGCTCCATAGTGGGAGTGGGAGGACCAGAAGGACCAGAAGGACCTATTGGGCGCTCCATAGTGGGAGAGGGAGGGCCAGAAGGCATAGGCGACAATGGAGTAGGAGAGGGTTCGGTAGAGGTATTATATACCACTGGTTTTGATTCTTGTTTTTGTTGGCTTATCTTGTCATCTATTATTATTTTTTTAGCATACAGATTAGCCTCATCTTTGCCCATCTTATTTTTTTCCATAGAGTAATCTAATCTATCGTTAGCCATATCATACTCTGACATAGAAATTAACATAGATATTATTATCATAATGCAATATACTATTATGATAACTGCTAATACCCACGCCAATAGCCAGCACCACCAGCGGGTATTAAGATTGCCGCCAGTAACTATGCATGTTAGTTCAAACAGCGACATTAGGATTGAAGGAACAGATATTATTAATATAAATAATACGAACATAAATCTGTCTCCAATAGGTATTTTGCTACTACTGAATAATATTATAACACATAGTATCATAAT
>Ga0255110_1000112_pt1 | contig 22514 bp, 19 predicted proteins | sample Law_Miss_RepC_8h_FD_188479 | JGI IMG/M metagenome (GOLD analysis project Ga0255110, IMG submission 188479) | Freshwater microbial communities from St. Lawrence River, New York, United States - Law_Miss_RepC_8h | ecosystem: Environmental > Aquatic > Freshwater > River | place: USA: New York... | reverse complement strand
CTATGAGATTATTCCCGGAGTATGATAACTACTATGACTTAACAACAAAAGCAACCTCCTTCACTATCGACTTTTCAAAGCAATTTAACGCTATTGTTAATTCTATAAATGATAACTTTACTCTCAAAGGAACAGGTAAAACAATAACTGTCAATACTTCAGATTTCGTGACGACAGCACAAGGTAAAAATTTTGCTGTACAAGAACAGAAAACAACAACTACTACCGCAACAACAACTGGATCAATTGTTCCTGGTCAGACTGTTCAAACAAAGGAGGATATTGGAGATTTTGTATCCCAGTTTGACTTCAATCCATTTATTAGAGAACAACAAGTTGAGTTTGTTGTTATTGGACTCAGACCTGGTGCAAGACACTATGTATTCTTTGATGGAAAACCACTCCAAAGTAGACCTGCTCAGGTTGTTAGTATGGCCGATCTCAATGGGGGTACAGAGGGATTATCTCAGAGTACCAATTTCTCATTCATAGGACCAGTTGGTGCTAACCTAGTTGCTAATAGTACAGGTGGATTAGCTGGTGCATTCTTTATACCAGGAAACACATTCAACGTTGGTCAGCGTGAAGTTTTAATTGTTGATACAGATAGTTATGAAAGTTCAGATAGCGCAGTATCAAGGGTAACTGCCCCTTACAATGCTTACAACTTCAAGAAAGAGATGACAAATCTCTCGATGATTACCAAAGCCCCTGCATCATTTCCAGCTGTATACCAGACAACTATTGATGTAACGACAACTACAACACAGCGTGTTATAAGATGGGACCCTCTTGCACAGACCTTTAATTTAAACTTCAATGATAGCGGTGATGGGTGTTATATAACCAAGTTAGACTTATTCTTTAAGAGTAAAAGTACGACCGCTGGTATAGCAGTTCAAATCCGTGAAACTCTAAATGGTGTACCTACCCCTATAATCCTTTCTAACAAGTTTATTTCTGCTGACGATGTAAATGTAAGCAATACGGGACAAGTAGCAACTACTGTTGTTTTAGATACCCCTGTGTTTATTAGAAATAACATAGACTACTGTATTGCAATTCTCCCAGATCAAAACTCACCTGATTACGCTGTATGGACTGCAGTACCAGGTCAGCCAGATGTATCTAGTAACAAGATTGATAATGGTGACTTTGGTGTTGGAGTATTGTTTATTTCATCGAATGATAAAGTATGGACCCCAGTACAAACAGAGGATCTTAAATTTAATTTATACTACGCTAAATTTACACCTTCATCCGGAACTATAGTGCTGGAGAATAAAAACTATGAGTTCTTTACTTTATCAAATACTGAAGGTAGTTTTGAAGGTGGTGAGTTGATTGCTCAGAAGTCTAATACATTCATTACATCTGCTAATCTAACAAGTAACGTATCATCGCCATTTGTAGTCACATCATCATCACTGACGGCATTGCTGACTCGTGGTGAAAATGTGCTAATGGTATATGGTACTGATAAGGTCTTAAAGACCGGCACCGTATCAAATAGTGCACCTACAACAATCACTGGTTCTGGAACAAGTTTCACAACCGAGTATAGTGTAGGTGATTATTTACTTATTGGTAATAGTGTCCGTGAAGTAACTGCTATTGCAAACACTACTCAACTCACTATAGATGCTCCTTTAGCAACAGCGGCGTCTGGTGTGGCTCATCACGGAGTTACAGAACATTTTCAGGTTAATATGGTACTTGGGGTGACATCATCACTTCTGTTACTAAAAGACTGGCCTGAACGATTAGCTGATGGTTCTACTACATATTTAAATATACAGAAAGCTGTAACTGGCCGTGTAGCTGAGATTGGTAATGATGACACAATCGTTATTGATAGCTCAACAGCAGCTAATGCTTCCTTTTTGTTCCAGGCAACAAAAACTATAGTAGGATCTAAATCAGATGCAACAGCCGTGATTAGTTCCATAGATGATTATGCTTATAACTTCCTAGAAGTTCATGCATCTACATTAACACCTTCATCAGCAAGTATTGATTTGTCCCAGAACGCAGCTACTACTTCTAATTCTTTTAGTACAGGAAATATTGGATTTGGAGTATCTAATAAAAATGACGTTGAGTTGGAAATGAGATCAAGAAGTAATGAGATAGCTAACCATAGTGGTAATAAATCTTTACGGATTACAGCTACTTTAGGTAGACCATCAACATCAGATAAAGTAAGCCCTGTTATAGATCTAACACCAGCTAGTGTTGTATTACTACAAAACAGGATTAATAATTCCAGCGCAGATGAAAATACCAAGTATGGTAATGCAGAAGTGAAATATATATCCAAGCGTGTTGTTCTAGCTGACGGTCTCGATGCAGAGGATATGAAGTTTTATGTGACTGCATACAAGCCTGCGGGTACTAGTGTTTTAGTTTATACTAAAATATTGAGTAACGATGATGGTGGTCAGTTTGATTCTAAAGAATGGACTCTATTGGATCAGACTACAGAAACTAGTTTATTCAGTGATCTAGCAGATGAGGAGGATTACCTTGAGTATGAGTATTCATTACCTAAGACACCTCCTGCAACAAGATTAACTGGTGTCGCAGCTACGAACAGCAACAATACTATAACAGGATCCTCTACAACATTTAATACTGATCTTGTTGTTGGTGATTTAATCAAAATTGTGAACACCGATACAAATACTGATTACGAAATTAATGTAGTAAATGCTGTTACAAATAGTACGTCATTACAGTTAACAAGTAACACTGGTCCTTATTCAAATACAACTACTACTGGTTTAACCGTAGAGAAAGTTACACAGCCACTTACTGCATTCAAGTATTGGGCTGATAGCTCCGTAGTACAGTATTATGATACATCAAGATCAGCTTACAGCACATATAAAATATTTTGTATAAAAATTGTATTATTGTCAGATAATACTCAGAATATTCCTAAAATTAAAGATATAAGGGCTTTAGCGGTGTCTGTATGATTATAAAAACTGATGATGGTAGTTTTAATAGAGATAGTAGTAATCACGCACTAATAAATACAAATGCGGAGGCCTACAGTCTCTATAAGCAGCAACGAGCTCAACAAAAAAACCACAACGATTTGCAAGGTCAAATTGATAACCTAAAAGGCGATCTTGATGATATCAAGAGTATGTTATCAGTTTTAATACGAAGAGAGAACAATGGCAATCCAAACATCTAATGTAAATATCGTAACAGATTCATTCCAAAACTGGGTTGATAAAACCAACACTCTGTTATATGGATACTCCACATACACTGTTACTGCTGTAGCAAATACTGCTGGTAGTATTACAACTGGTAATGCTGTAATTAATGGTACGTTTGTATCAAACAGTGTTGTTGTAAGTGGATCTGGTACCCTTGGTCTAAGGGGTGGTACACTAACTACAAGTAATGTTCTCTTTGTGACGAGTAATGTATCGGTTGGTAACTCAACTGTTAATACAACAATCACTACTACTGGGATAGGTACGCAATCTATTACTGCTTCTGGTAACGCTACTATTAGTGGGTTAGCAAATATAGCTGGTAATGTAACCATTAGTGGTACTTCGCATGTTGTTGGAGGCAATGTTAACATCGACTCCGGAACACTATATGTTGATTCCGTCAATAACAGAGTTGGTATAAACAACACGGCTCCTGGCGTTGCTCTGCACGTTACAGGTCAAGCAAACATAACAGGTAACACAACAGTTGGTGGTGTGCTTACTGTTGCAGGTAACACAGCTTTCACAGGCACTGTTCAGTATACTGGTGGTGTAGCATTCAGTAATAGTGTATCAGCAGTTGGTAATGTTACATTTAGTAATACGCTAGCAGTAACTGGTAATGTTGTATTGAGTAACACTTTAGCAGTAGTAGGCAATGTTACATTCAGTAACACAGCTAATATTGTCGGTGCAGTATCTCTTGGCAGTACTCTTTCTGTTGCTGGAAACGTTATTTTTGACTCGGGTAGTTTTGTACTAGACGCATCAACAAATAGATTAGGTGTTAATACTGCATCACCATCAGTAGCTTTGGAAGTTGCTGGTGATGCTAAGATTTCCGGTATGGCTAACGTGGGAGCGAACCTACAAGTTGGTGGAGATTTAATTATTGCAGGTAATGTTGTTGTTACAGGCTCAATTGGTGGTGGCAGTTCAGGTGTTTCTTCTGGTGGTGGTGCACAGACATTCAATGGTAATACAACAACAGTGCTAATTGGTAATAGCACTGCTAATGGTTTCTTGCTGATGGGTGCAAGAACTGGTTCATATTCTAATAATGATCTAGTTACATATATTGCAAATACAGGAAACACAGCTATTGGTGGTTTAACTAATGGTGCAGCTTATTATATACTGACTACCAACTCAACAGCTATTCAGTTGGTCAATGCATCATCCAATGCAGCTGTAAACCTAACATCAGTACCTACCAGCTCACAGCCAGGTCATTTCCTAGTGGCTCCAGGCGCTCAGGTGAGAGGTACACTGGCTGCTGCATCCAATACAACACTGTTAACTTTACAAGTCAATAGAACTGCTAATTTTGCTAATAATATAAATGCAGCAAGTATAACGACCCAGGGGCTCGTCAGTACTGTTGGTGATTTTGACGTAACAAGCACAGCTATCAACTTCCGTAATAGTCAAGTGTTCTTTAATGGTGGGCTAAAGAGTTTGGGTAACTTCGAAGTTACATCTGGAGCCGCATCTGTAATTTTAGCACCTCCTATAACAGCAAATAGTACGTTAACAGTAAACGGTGCAGTTGTAGCTAATAGTAGCCTAAGAGTTAATGGTGGTATCTCGTTTGTTAACCGGTTATTAGTATCCAATACTACTACACTTACATTCTCTGGTAATGCATCATCAGTACTGGTTGGTAACAGCTCCATAAAAGGATTTATATCTGCTGGTGATACTACTAATATCTCCAACAATGATATTGTAACATACTCAGTAGGAACAGGTAACACTGTTATTGGTGGTCTTGCTAATAATACTGATTATTATATAATCACAGCTAATGCATCACATATTCAGCTAGCAGCTACTCCTGGTGGTACAGCAATCAATCTATCATCAATTGCTGCAACAGCTCAACCTGGTCATTTTATTACTCCTAAACTACTAACAGTAAGAGGTGGACTCGGTGTAACAGGTCTAACTGCTATTGGTAACAACCTCATAATTGCTGGTAACACTACAATTGGTGGTTCACTCTCAATTGGTGGTACTACAGCATTTACTGGTACTACACAGTACACAGGTCAAGTAACTTTTGGTAATACCTTATCTGTAGCTGGTGCATCTGCATTTACCAATACATTGGCTGTAACTGGTGGTGTCACATTAAGTAACACATTATCTGTTGCTGGTGCTACAACATTAAGTAATACCTTATCGGTTACGGGTAACGTAACATTCTCTAACGGTGTTACATTCAATTTACCTATTGTTTTTAATTCCGACATTACCTCGACAACAAATGTATACGCCAATCAAGTTATAATTGCTCTTGGTAACATGACTGCTAACTCAACAACGTTGAAGATTGGTAATAATATATCTGGCGTGATCACGATTGGTAACACAACATTCCTAACTAACACAGGATTATCAATCTACAAGACATACGCATCTGATGCAACTAGCTACGGCTCATCGATCAGTACAGTATACAACAATGCAACAATGACTGCTGCAAGACAGCACTACTCACAATATATCCAGGCTTTTGCAAATACTTTGAGTGCTAACTCAACAAACGGTAATCCTGGTAATGATTTGTACGGTACAGTAGTAATAGCAAAAAATGCTAATACTGAGATGGGTACTGAGAACTCAAGATTGACCTTGTTAGGTGCTGGATACTTTGAATCTAGAAATGCTGCAGGTGGTACGACTGCTAATACTGTTAGCAGCGCAGCCGCTGTAACTGCTGTAGCAAGATCATGGGGTAGAGGTGTAATTTCTACTGCAACTGGTTTGAATTCTTTAGTTCAAGTTGCTAACTCAACCGTCACAGGTAACATATCAACAGCGTATGGTGTTTCTTCAACAGTTGAAAGTAATACATTAGGCACAATTACAACGGGTTATCTATACTTTGGTTCACACACCGGTTCAAACACAACTAATAAGTTTGGTATCTACATGCAGGGTGAATCAAACAACTACCTGTCTGGTATGTTGAATGTTGTTGGTAACACTACATTAGCTAACAATGTAACTCTTGGTGGTAATGTGACTATCAGTGGTACATCACATACTTTGGCTGGTAATGTAAACATCGACGCTGGTACATTCTTTGTTGATGCTGTTAATAATAGAGTTGGTATCAATAATACTGCTCCTACAGTGGCATTACAAGTAACTGGATCTGCTAATGTAACTGGACTATTGAGTATTGGTGCACATCTTACGGTCAACACATACACAAATATTTCAGGTAACCTGATTGTATCAGGTAACTCATTGATAACCGGAGTAGCTACATTTAACAATGTAGCTACATTTAGCAACACGCTATCTGCAACCGGTGCTGTTACATTTAGTAACACGTTATCTGCAACTGGTGCTGTTACATTTGGTAGCACGTTATCTGTAACACGTGCGGTCACATTTAGCAATACTTTGAATTTAACAGGTGCTGCAACATTCTCAAATACATTAGCTGTAACAGGTGCTGCTACCTTCAGTAACGCTGTAACCGTTACTGGTGCATTGACATTCAATGGTGCTTTAGGTGCAGGCAACACAACAATTGCCGGTTATGCAAACGCAACTGGTAACTTAAATGCAAATGGATTGAATATTGCACTTGGTAATATTACCGCAAATGCTACCACGTTGATTATTGGTAATACGACATCTGGTGCAGTTGGTATTGGTAACTCTACGCCATCGACATATGCATTGAATATCATTAAAGCATATACAACAGACAATGACTGGGGTGGAAATTGGACTATTGTTCATAATTCCAACGTAGCTCACGCAGCTGCTCGATACGTTGTGGGTGGGTATGATCAGGCTTTCAATAACTCGCAGAATAGAAATTCTGCTGGTGCAAACCTTAATTCAACACACTATGGTTCCATAGGTCAGGTCTTCAATGCAAATACGGTTGGTGCAAATGCGAGAACAACAACGGCGTTTGGTGGTTATTTCTCTGCATATAACCAAGCTGGTGGTACAGCAGCTAATACTGTTGATGCTGCATATGGTACGTACACAGCAGTTGGAGCAGTTAGTACTGGTATAATTAACGTAGCGTATGGCAGCAAGTCACTGATTGTAGGTTCAAGTACTGGTAATATCGGTAATGCATTTGGTTATCATAGTACTATTGAACCAGGTGCGTCAATGACAGTAACCAATGGCTACTTGTTATATGGTGATTACCCAACCAATAACACAAGAGTAACAAATAGATTTGGTATTTTCTGTAATAATGAGGTACGGAACTATTTGAGTGGTGCGTTGCAAGTAGTTGGTGCTGTTAATACATCCACATCATTTACAGTATCTGCTATTGCAGCCACCAATGGTGCAAGTATGGATACTAATGCTATACGACTTGGTAATAGCTCAGTTAATACTGTAATCACATCATCATCAATTAAGAACCATACAACATTCTTAGCCAATGCAACAGGTATGTACAGTACTGGTGTAGCTAACGCAACAGGTTACTATTCAGCTAATGCAACTCATATTGGTAATATTGATTTCACCTCAGGTGTAAGATTAGGTACCACTACTGTTAACTCTTATGTTACTTTTGAAGAGTTACGTATTGCAAACTCAACAGTAGTCACAGCGATTGGTAGAGAGCAGATCCTAGCAACAAACGCTAACACATCAATTAAGTCACTATCAGTTGGTGGTGCAACATTGGGTACTTCCGGTGAAATTAGAGCTCTAAATAATATTACAGCGTTTGCACCTTCGGACATAAAATTCAAAGAGAATGTTGAAGATATTAAGGGTGCAGTTGATATTGTATCACAGATTGGTGGTAAGACATTTAGCTGGACTCAGGATTATATTGATGAACGTGGTGGTGAAGATGGATACTTTGTTGTTAAGAATGACTTTGGTGTCATTGCTCAGGATGTAGAAAAAGCATTCCCACTTGCAGTAAGAACGAGAACGGATGGCACTCTTGCAGTAGATTATGAGAAGTTATCGGCTCTTGCATTTGCTGCTATTGTAGAACTAAAACAAGAAATAGAAGAGTTAAAAAATGGCAACAAAGGCTAATTTAATTATAGATCAAGGCACTAACTTTAATACATCAATTGCATTGACTGATGTGGATGGTGGTGCCATTAATCTAACCGGTTATACCGGTGCATCTCAGATGAGAAAAACTTACTCATCATCTAACTCTAGATCATTTTCAGTATCTCTTGGTGGAATGAGTGGTACAGTTGGCTTACAGTTAACAGCAAATCAAACTGCTAATATTGAGCCCGGTAGGTATGTTTACGATGTTGAAATAACAAGTTCAGCGAATGTAGTGACAAGAATTGTAGAAGGTATCGTAACAGTAACCCCTGGCGTAACGAGGTAACCAAATGTCAGTCATAAAAGCACAACTAGTAACACCAGGCGGTGGAACAATTAAGGCGTCTGTAACCACTGTAGGCCAACAGTTAGTATCTGTTTCCCCGCTTTCCCTAGTAACAAAACCAAGATTGGATCAACTTTTTGATGTTGTTGAGCAAGAACTAGTCGATGGAGCAACTTTGGTGTACGATGCCAATAGTGATAAATATATATTAAAGACTCCAAACGTAAACGGCGGTTCGTTCTAGCATAATAATTATAAAAAAGGTAAAAGATGTCTAATCTTATTCAAATTAAGCGTTCCGCCCTGACGGCGGTGCCAGCAACACTGGAAGACGGTGAATTAGCGTATACGTCTAATGGTGAGGTACTATTCATTGGTGATGGGCAGTATGTTCGTCCTATTGGTGGTAGAAGATATCCTGGTACTCTTACAGCTAATCAAGCACTTGTTGCTAATGGTACCGGGTATTTGGACGAGATCAGAGTTGCTAATCTTGTACCTACTAAAATTTATGCAAATGGATCTTCTGGTAACGCTCAGGCACTTTTAGCAAATTCAACAGGTGGTTTGTACTGGGGTAATCCTGCTACTTCACTGAGTGATTTATCTGATGTTGAGACATCCGGTGTCACTGGTGCACAGATCCTTGTTGCAAACTCAACCGGTGTATTCAGAAACGTATCTGTATCTGGTGATATTACAATCGATGCAAACGGTGTAGCCACTATTGCTGCAGATGCTATTGCACTTGGCACAGATACTACAGGTAACTATGTTGCAACAATTACAGCAGGTAATGGTTTGTCTGGCAATGGTACTTCAGAAGGATCTACTCCAACCGTAGCAGTCGTTGCTGGTGGTGGTATTGTTGCAAACTCAACTGGTGTATTCGCTAATGTAGATAGCTCAACAATTGAAATTTCTGGTGGCGCTCTCAGAGTTAAAGATGATGGTATTGCACTGGGAACAAAAACAACTGGTAACTACGTAGCAACAATTACAGCTGGTAACGGTATTTCTGGTAGCGGGTCCTCAGAAGGATCAGCTCCTACAATTGCAGTAGTTGCCGGTAACGGTATCGTTTCAAATTCTACAGGTGTATTTGTTAATGCAGGTACTGGTGTTGTAGTTAATGCTACTGGTGTTCATGTAGGTCAAGATATTTCAACGACTGGTGCAGTAACATTTCAAGATCTAACAGTTAATGGTAATACTGTATTGGGTAGTAATACCACCGATGTTATCACTATTAAAGCTCTTGTTAATACTGATATCATGCCTAACGCCAATGCAACGTATAATATTGGTAATAATACAATCAGATGGAATGAAATACATGCAGCCAATGTTCATTCTCACTCTGGTTACTTTGACGGCAATGTTCAGATTTCTGGAAACTTAGTTGTTTCTGGTAACGTAACAACAATTAATGTAAGTTCGTTACTTGTTTCCGATCCAATAATTCAGTTGGGAACAAATAATGCATCTGATCTAGTTGACATTGGTTTTGTAGGCCATTATAATGATGGTGCAACTGATAGACATACTGGTTTTATACGTGATGCTACTGATGATGTATACTATTTATTTGACAACTATACACCGGATCCAGGTAGTGTAATCAATACGGCTCATGCATCATTCAGAAGAGCTTCGCTTTCTTCCTTCTTAGTTTCTGGTGGTCTTGTAACTAATAGTACTGCTGTTGCACTCTCAGCTAACTCAACTATTGCTGTAACTATCACTGCAAACTCTTTAAACCTTACCACAGCTCTATCAGGTAACAGTGGTGGTACTGGTCTTAACAGTTATACAGCAGAAGATATTCTTGTTGCTAACACGACAAATGGATTTAGAAAGTTATCAATTGGTGCTGCAGGAAGAGTGTTGCAGTCTAATGGTACAGCACTTGTATACGCTACTCTTGATGGAGGAACATTCTAGTGGAAGTTGATTTCGTTAATGTCTATATTGCAAAACAAAAGTCCTGGATTGAAGATTTAGTAGCAAAACAAATTATACTAGAAGCAAGACTTCAGCTAGCCGAGGCTAAAGCAGCCCAGCTAGCTGATGATTTATCCAAGCTAAATACTAAGATAGAAAAAACAACCAAGAAGAAATCGGAAAATTCTGATAATTCTTTTTGACTCTAAATAGAGTTCTGAAGGGGCCAGATGGCTAATTTATTTCAAGTCAAACGTACGACTGTATCCGGTCGTACGCCTAATACCTCCGATCCTGCAAATACCCAATACATTGATACTGGTGAGCTAGCGCTCAATCTTACCGATGGTAAGATGTTTTCGTCTAACGGAACCGTTCAGTTTGAAGTCGGTGCTAATCTCACTAATCAAAATGTTTCTAATACTGCTAACGCTGCTAGCCATACTGTTGGATCTAATTTTATTGCTAATAGTACAGCTATTATTGGAACTGGTTACGCTAATATATCAACATCTGTTAACAGTGCTCTTTTAACTGTCGGTACATCATTCATTGTTAATACAACAGCTCTAGTTGTTACCACCCCATTGACAGCAAATGGATCAACAGGAACAGCTGGTCAATTTCTTATATCTAACGGATCAACTGGAGCTCCTTACTGGGCTGGTGGTGGTGGAAATGGTACTGTAACACAAGTTGATACTGGTAACGGTTTAACCGGTGGTCCAATAACATCGACAGGTACAATATCTGTCAATGCAAATACGGGTCTGATTGCTAACTCTTCTGGTTTGTTCGTAGATGCAATATATGCTAGTGCGTTGAGTGTAAATAATGCTTCATACGTCGGTGGTAATAGTGCAGCTGATTTGAGATTATATTCATCGAATGCCAATAATATTACATCAGGCACACTAGACACAGCTAGATTACCTTCAACTGCTAATATAACAACAGCAATCAATGTTGGAGCTAATATTAATATTAGCACAACTAATATCAGTGTTGGTAATTCAACAGTCAACTCTGTTGTGAACTCAACATCAGTAGTTGTAACTACAATATTGGCTAATAGTATCAACGCCACTTCCTTTACAACAACAGCATTTATAGCTAATGCGACGTCAATCACCCCAGCGTCTAATACTTACTCTTTAGGATCATTATCTAATAGATGGAATTTATTTGCAAATACTGGGGACTTCAGTGGTGCTGTCACTATTGGAGGTAACTTAACAGTTTCGGGAAATACATTTACAGTATCTGCCAGGACACTTGCAGTTACTGACCACATGATATTCATGAATAACGGTGTTCTTGCTAATATCACTGGCGCTACTGGTAACGGTACAGCTGTTGTGTTTGTTGCTAATAATAACTATGCTAATAACTGGGACGTAACTGTAACTGGTGTAACACCTTCGTCGTTCAACGGAACATATCACAACATAACCCAAGCAAATGCAACACATTTTATTGTTGCTAATACAAACACTGATACATATACATCAGGTGGTACTGCAAGGGGTACAACAGATGCAAATCCAGATATTGGTTTTGCGGCTGGTTATAATGATGGTACATATCACCACACTGGTTTCTTCAGAGATGCAACTGATGGTGTATATAAAGTATTCGATAATTACGATCCTGAACCAGATGAATCTGCTTTCATTGACACATCAAACGCAACATTCAGGATTGCAAACTTACAAGCAAATGGCTTCCTAGCAGCTGTTGTAAACGCTACTACAAGTGTAAACTCTGCAACTATTTCATCCGGTACATCTTTTATTGCTAATAGCACTCAGGTAACATTAAATAATGTGCCTCTTTCAGCAAACGGGACTACTGGAACAGCTGGTCAAGTACTTGCTTCCAATGGTGCTACAGGTGCTCCTTATTGGAGTACTGTATCGGGAGGTTCAGGTAGTGGACCCGTATACTTCTCATCCACTACCATAACAAGTAATGTAAATGTAACTACTGGAAATAACGCAATGATAATTGGTCCAGTAAGTTTTGCTAACGGAGTAGGTGTTAGTGTTGCAAATAATTCACGTTTGGTTATACTATAATATTTAAGGGCGAAAAATGTCAACAGTAATTACAGCAGGTAATGATACAAATAATTTTGGTATGGTTGGAGATGGTTCTGGTATATTGGAATTGAAAACAGGTGGTGGGGCAGGTACCACAGCACTCACACTATCATCATCTCAAAAAGCTATACTTGCTTGTACTTCTTTTTCAACCGTAGCTAATGGTGCGTTAGAGTATGATGGCACAGCTTTTTATGGAACTCCGCTATTGAACGAGCGTGGAGTTCTACCTACAATGGAATATTATAGACTCAATGCTAATAGCTCTGGCGCTAACGTTGCAGCAATGGGTATTGGGTTTATTACTGGTGGATCAGGAACAACATCTAATATTGCCGGTACAACGCTAACAGTTGGTGGTACTGTTGCTAACGGCTTTGCTGTTGGTCAGCAGGTGTATGGTACTGGTATCACAGCAAATACAATTATTACAGCATTAGGAACAGGTACTGGTGGATCTGGTACATATACTGTAAGTATATCTCAGACTGTCGGGTCTAGAGAGATCAAGTCAAGTAAGGGATTGACGGTATCAAGTAATACGGTTTATGCTTTTGAGATGGTATATGGTATAGCAAGAACTGCTGGTACCAGTTCTCATAGCTTCTCACTTTTATTTGGTGGAACTGCATCGGTACATAATATTATGTATAATGTAAAAACCACTTCTAGTCCAACAAATAGCAACACAACTCCTGCTGCAGTTGGTAATATAGCTGACTTTACTGTAACAACAGCAGGAGCGCAAGCTTTATTTACAGGTATTACAAATACAATCTACATGAATATTCTAATTAAGGGAACTGTGGCAATTAACGCAGGAGGAACATTTATTCCACAATATCAGCTCTCTGCAGCTCCTGGTGGTACCTACATTACACTTGGTGGATCATATATGCAATTCTATCCAATTGGACCATACGCTGCAGCGGATATTTCTGTTGGTAACTGGGTATAGGATAATAAATGACAACAGGCATTCAAACAAATAACGACGGTTCAACATCGTTCCAAATCAATGGATCAAATGTAATGGTGGTTGACACTTTACTTGATACAACATTTACAGGAGCAATCATACTTCCAATTGGTAACACTATAAATCAACCCCTTTTATTCAGATCTGGAACAAACCTGGCAACTGCTAATGCAGGATCAATGGAGTATGATGGTAAGGTATTATACGCAACTCCACAAGGTACTCAGCGTGGTGTTATACCAAGCAGTCAGTTCTTTAGATTGAATGCTGATTATGTAGGAGCTAACACTACCGCAGCTCAGAGTGTGTTTGGTGTTGGTGTTACACTATCTAGTTCAACAGTCTATGCATTCGAAGGAATGTACCTACTTGGTAAGACTGTTGGAACAACAACTCATACAGTATCTTATTCATTTGGTGGCACTGCAACTATTAATAATATTGGCGGGTTTGTAGATGCTCAGTTTGCAACAACAAACTTTTCAACACCCTTACTCACAGCTGGTAGCGAGGCTAGAGCTGGTTTTATAAATACTACAGCTGTTTCAATATATGCAACTAGTGCATCAGCTACTCAGTATCATACTGTGTTTGTAAAAGGCACCGTATCAATTAATGTTGGTGGTACGTTTATTCCTCAGTATACAACCTCTGCAGCACCAGCTGGTTCTTACTCAACAACTACTGGCTCATACTTTCACATATATCCTATCAGTACCAGTGGTGCTAATACAAACGTTGGTACCTGGGCCTAAGGACTAAAAAAATGACAATTTCACTTAATGGAACAACTGGTATTACGGGACAACCAGCAATTTATGAAAACATAACTTCTTCTGCAACTGCTGCTACCGGTACAATTAATTATGATTTAATTACCCAGTCAATACTATACTACACTGCCAATGCAAGCTCAAACTGGGCTGTAAATATTAGAGGTGATGCGACTAATACCCTCAACTCTCTTCTTGCAGTTGATCAAGCAGCCTCAATCATATTTCTTGTTACGCAGGGTGCTTCATCATACTATCCAACATCACTTACTATTGATGGTTCTAGTGTTACTCCAAAGTGGCAGGGCGCTATTGCACCTACATCTGGTAATGCTAACGGTATTGATGCTTATAGTTATTCTATTCTCAAAACAGGTAATGCAGCTTACACTGTACTAGCTACTCAATCACGATTTGCTTAAGGATATAATATGCCGTTGTTAGCTATGCTTGGTGGTGGTACTGCAGCTAGGATGGGTGGTTTTGGAACACGTCCAGCTGATCCAAGAGACACTTTTTACGGACAAACACTTATCAACATTTCAAGTGGATTGGCAGTTCCTACATCTAACAATAACGTATTTCTAGACTCGTCAAGTTTAAACACCACGATAACAAAAGGTGGTAACACTGCCGTAACAACGTTCTCTCCGTATAGAGAGAATTGGAGTTTTCAAGTAAGAAATTCTGCATGGGTTTCCTTTGCTGGTCCTTCATTATCAAACACATCAACTACCTTCACGGTAGAGGCATGGGTTCATCCTCAGGGAACTCAAACTACTGATCCTAGTAGTGGTAATGCACCTGCACTAGTGGGTGACTTTAATTCTTCAAGTAATCTATTCAATTGGGGAATAGGACTAACTAACGGTAATGCTTTAAGATTCACATGGTATGATGGTGCCTATAAGACGGTGGCTAGCCCAGCTGCAGCTTTGACTAGTAATACATGGAGTCACATTGCAGTAGTAGCGGATGCAGGTAATATAAATTTATATGTAAATGGTACTGCTCAAACAAGAACCGGCACCAACACAGTCACAACCAGAATACTATCAACATCAAATACCACAATAGGCCAGTATCGAAGTGGGCTTGCTTCCTATCAAGGATATGTTTCTAGTATAAGTATTCTTGACGGTGTTGCCAAATATACCTCAAATTTTACTCCATCAAAAACTCCAATAACAAGAAATGCAACTGGTCAGACATTTCTATTTCCGGCTACAGGTAGACTTGCTGATTTTAATACGACTACAACAGCTAAAACTCTAGTTGCTAATAGTAGTGGTACAGGTATTTACCTTTTAACATATAGTCCTGTTTTATCAAGACCTTACGATCGAACAATTGATGGTGCTAGTGCGTTTTTTGACGGAACGACTGACCACTTAGCCTTACCCTACAATATTAATAGAAATATAGGATCAGGTGATTTTTGTTTGGAGTGCTGGGTGTATCCAACATCTGTGGCTAGTACTGGTGTCATAGTTTCGACCCGTTCTGGTACAGCTGCCTATGGTCCAATTTTATTATGGAGAAGTACCTCTACACTCCAGCTTTATATGAGTGGTAACGGTACCACGTGGAATATAGCAGGTCCATTAGCTCATACAACTCCTCTTGTAACTCACCGGTGGCAACATGTTGCAGCATATCGTGTTGGTGGAGTAATATATCTTTCTCTTGACGGTGTTATTGTGACTGGAGCAACTAGTAATGCTACACCAATAGTAAATTCAGAAAACTGGAGGATTGGTATTGATGGCGGTGAGACATCAAATCCGTGGATTGGTCATATATCGAACATGAGACTTCAAGTCGGAAGTCACGATTACACATCAAACAGCTGTCCTGTTCCTACTACATTATTATCTAATACAGCCAACACCAAGATGCTACTTAATTTTAATAATGCAGGAGTAATTGATAGTACCGGTAACTTTAGTATTGAGACTGCTGCAGGAACTGCTTTTAAAGATGGTGGAGTAAGTAAATTTGGAGGTAGTGTTATTCGTTTTGGAGGTGCAATGAATTTAACTCCTGTAGCAAATACTTCCTTGGGTATGGGCTTCCCTGCTGTAACAGGGGGAGGTAACTTTGCCATAGAATTCTGGCTGTATAAAACCAGCAATGGTCAGTCAGGAATATATGATCAGCGAATAAACACAGGTGTATCAGAGGATGTTATCCATATCTACAATAAGGGAGATGGTACAATTGGTGTTTATATTGCTCTCTCTGATAGACTGGTTACTGGCCAGGTATCTCTTAATACATGGAACCATATTGCACTAGCAAGAATAAGTGGTAGTTTGTATTTATACCTGAATGGAGTAAGTGTTGGTTCATCGTATGTTTGGGCAGGTACCGGACAAAATAGAATACTTGTAGGTGCTGCAGCTGATGGATTTCAACTATCTAATGGTTATCTTAGTGATTTCAGAATAACAGTAAATACAGCTCGTGGTGCTAATACATCAGTCTATCCAGTACCAACAGGTTTCTCCCCAGCTTATTGATAGATAAATACTGGTAAAACAACGGAGTAATTAATAATGCCAATTCCAGGACCATCGGGAACAACAATTAATGCTAACACCATACAAGGAGAGTTTGGTGGTAGTGGTCCCATATCACTAAGTGAATATTACAGGAGTCCTTCAAACACTCCTGTTGTTCCTAACCCTGTTGGTGGAGGTAATAACACTCCTGCGGTTATCGTTAGAAATACTCCGGCTACACAAACAATACCAAATAACATATCACCGCCTGCACCAGATACACCAGCAGCACAGATTTCATATAACGACTTCTTAGGTACTCAGAATAGAATACCGTATTCAATAACTGTATCTGCTAATGCGGTTGATTACAATCTTTATGATAACAGAACTCCAATATATGCACCAGGTGGTTCTGATATTGATGTTACTATTGAGGCTGGTGTTGTACTGACAGCTTCAACCACAGCGTCTGCCGGCCTATTGATACCAAGTCAGTTTGCTCCTGGAGATACAATTACTATTCATAATCTTGGAACTATTTACGGTAAGGGTGGTGCTGGTGGTCCCGGTGGATCAACTAGTGCACCTGGAAGATATCCAATTGGTGGGTGGGTAGGTGGTGCTGCTACGGCAGGATCTGCTGGTGGAGCTGCTGTTCTTGCTCAAAGACCTGTCACAATAGATAACCAAGGGACATTGATAGGTGGAGGTGGTGGTGGAGGCGGTGGTGGTGGATCAATCAACTATGCCCGTACACCACCTTTCTCTATTCCTTTCACTTTTACACAGGGTAAAAATACAGTCAGTGGATCTACCCCAGTAACTGGTTATGATGATTTATCCGGTGGTGCTGAGGGTGGTGGCGGAGGAGGTGGAGGCGGTGGTCCAGGAGCTACGCCAGGATTAGTTGGTGGTGCTGGTGGTACTGCCGGTGTATCTCCCTTTACTCCTGCAACAGGTACAGCTGGAACAGCTGGTGGTTTTGTTAATGGTGGTCCAGGTGGTGCTGGTGCTTCAGCTAGTGGATATGTTGGTGGTAACGGTGGTGCTGGTGGAAACCAAGGTCTTGCTGGTAATGCAGGTACCCCGGGTACTGGAGGTAACTTTCCAAACGGTGGTGGTGCTGCTGGAGCTGTTGGACCATACATAACAGGTAACCCATTCGTAACATGGGCAAATAACGGAACAAGAATTGGTGCTGTAAGCTAAAAGGAAAAGTAATGAAAACGCTAAAAATGAAAGTATTATCATACGAAGATCAAACAGATTCACTAATTGTCTCTTTTGCTTCTAGTGATAACCTGTCTCAAGATCCCGATAATTATCAGGGGTATGCATATCAACCTGCCAATATGTGGCCGGATGTCAATGACATTGAGGATATCAAACAACGTATTGCTCAATCCGGATTGTACGTGGCTGAGCAGCAAAAAAGAAGAGAAATACTTCAGGCAGATCCAGTTAAGAAGCTAGCATTGAGATCATTAGTTGGAAATACTTTCGAGTATACCTTTGATAGCTTGGGTCCTGTAGATATGGAACCTGTAACGGAGATATAACATGGAAATGATAAGACATGGGGCTTTTGAATACATATGCGTTCAAACCAAAGTATATCCAGGAGACATTATAAACTCCGATCCAGTAATTAATAACATAACTAATATTCATAAAGAAGATCATGGATACTGTACTGTGCAGACCAAGAGCTCTCAGATATTGAGAAATACTGAAACAGGTGAGGAGATAATCATTCCTGAAGGGTCTTTTGCATGTAAGACCATGTATGATGTAAATATCCCTGATGGAAGATATGAGATAATTATTGACCACCATTCCGAGATGTTTTGCTTCAGTCCCTACTTAAATGTTGACTATCTACCACTACATGATAGATTTGAACCTTTCAAACTGAAAGCAGGTGAAGAGGTTACCGTATTGATGGGTAAGAGGATCTTCATGATGGAGGGTGCTGTTAATATTGCTGATAAGAATTACACTAACGTAAATAGACTTAAATTTACAACCGGGAATAAGAAGGTTCGTGCTCTTAGAGACACTTACGGAGTTTATGTAAAATAATATGAATGAACAATTTGAAAAGTTTGGAGCAATATATGTTCCAAGGCTGTTGTCACAGCATCTTTGTTATTTTTTCACACACGTATTACTAAGAAAAGCTGACCTAGATCCAGTATCTGATCAACAAGTACCATCATCACTAACAGTGATGCATCATGAGATTATGTTTGAAACACTGCAAGAAGCAGTGTGGCCTATGATTGAAAGTGCATTAGGGGAGCCCTTGATGCCGACATATTCCTATTCAAGACTATATCACAATGGTGACACATTAGAAAAACATACTGATCGTCCTGCTTGTGAGGTAAGTGCTACCATTCAGCTTGGAAGATCACATCATTATTCATGGCCAATATATATGGGTGGGAAGCGATATGATATGGCGGAAGGTGATGCTGTCATCTACAAGGGATGTGATATAGAGCACTGGCGTGATGTTTGTAATGGTCCAGAAGGATACTACTCTGGTCAAGTTTTTGTTCACTTTGTAAAGAAGAATGGACAGCATGCATCACAGGTTGGTGATCCAGTAAGCGAGAGACCATATAGCTACAAATATAATCGAACTAAATTAATGGAAGAAAAGTGAGGACTTGATGTTGTATCCAATGTATGCAAGAAACCAATATGGACGAGATGACATGGCATATTGGGATGGGTTTTTATCTAATGAAGATATAAACACTTTATTAGCACTTCCAGAGTGGCACAGTAAACACGAGGCGACTATTGGAAGTGATTCCGAAGAGGCTCAAGTAAGTAGTAAAGTTAGAGTTTCCGATGTTTCTTGGGTTGGTGTTAAACCTGAAATACATTATATATGGGATAAAATTTCAGCAACAGTTACAGAGGTCAATAGAAGATTCTTTAATTTTGATCTATCCGGTTTTCATGAACCAATGCAGCTTAGTTATTATTCTGGTGATCAGAAAGGTCATTACGACTGGCACACAGATGCATCACCATTTGATATGAAGGTACCAAGAAAATTATCAATGGCTCTTTTACTATCTGATCCAAGTGAGTTTGAGGGTGGTGAATTCCAGGTCAAAATTGGAAGCGATGAAGTAAAGACATTAGATTTGGTAAAAGGAAGAGCCTGGTTTTTTCCTTCATATGTACTTCATAGAGTGGCTCCTGTTACAAAAGGAATAAGAAGATCAGCTGTACTTTGGGTAGGTGGACCACCTTTTAAATAAAATGAAATACGCAAAGAAACTAAACATACATCTTGACTCATCTGCGGGGTTTGATAATAGAACAAGACTAATAGAGAAGCATGCAAAAAGGTCATACGGGTATGCTCTTGTGAGATATTATCTACCTAAAAAAGATGTAAATTTAATCCTATCACCATTTCCTCAAAAAATAAGAGAGAACTGTCTAGGTGTTACTAAATCTGTAATATCTGATTTATCAGCTCATGTTCATACTATAGAGCAGTGTGTTATTAACTTTTATTATAAAACTAATGGTAAAGAGACAGTATTCTATGAGGGGGAGCAAGAAAGAATACCTTCGGAATTCAATGATGATAATGGATATTATCAGGTCAATGAGTCTAAATTGACTCCAGTAGAGAGCTTTGTTGCTGGTGATAATGATATCTGGCTTTTAAATTCAAGGCAACCGCACGCCGTACTTGAAGACCCGGCCCGTACTAGAGAGAGATACCTTATTCAGATGTATTTGAGTATCCCCTTCCAAGAAGCGGCAGATTGTTTTCTATAAAATAACTGCAACATAAATACTTCAATAATAAAGGAGTATAGTAATGGCCCGTCCAGTCTCAAGATCAGAATTCAAAGAATATTGCCTGCGTAAGCTGGGTAAACCTGTTATTGAAATTAACGTAGATGATGATCAAGTAGAAGATCGTATTGACGAAGCATTAAGCTACTATTGGGATTACCATTTTGATGGTACAGAAAAAATATACTATAAGCACGTAATCACAGCAAGTAATGTATCAGACAAGTATATAATACTCCCAGAAAACATAATTGGGGCTGTGCGTATTTTCAACATTGGTGACCCCATGGTTACTAATAACCTGTTTGATATTAGATATCAAATTGCGTTAAATGATCTGTATTCCCTCACTTCCGTTTCAATGATCCCATACTACATGATGTTCCAGCACGTTCAGCTGATGGAACAGTTATTGGTGGGTATGCAGCCAATCAGATACAACCGTCATACAAATAGGCTGAGTGTTGACATGGATTGGAATAAAGTCAACGTTGGTAATTATTTAATTGTTGAGGCTTACCAAGTTCTTGATCCAGACGTTTATACAGATGCATGGGGTGATAGATGGTTAGGTATGTATACTACTGCACTAATTAAAAGACAGTGGGGTAGCAATCTTTCAAAATTTAGTGGGCTTCAACTTCCAGGTGGAGTTTCTTTTAATGGAGATAAGATCTATAATGACGCAAATGCTGAGATAGAAGCACTTGAGAAGGAAATGATGTCATCTTACTCGCTCCCAGTAACGGATATGATCGGCTAGCATGGCTACAAACTTCTATTTCAACAATTTTGCTGCTAGTGGGGAGCAACAGCTCATTGAGAGTCTAGTTGTAGAGTCTATTAAAATCTACGGCCATGATAGTTATTACCTACCAAGAACAAGTGTTAACATTGATGAAATACTTGGTGAGGATAGCTATGCTCAATTCAATTCTTTCCATCTTACCGATCTGTATATCAAGAATGTAGAAGGGTTCCAAGGACAGGGAGACTTTCTTTCTAAGTTTAATCTTGAGATACGAGATCAGGTTACCCTTACAATGGCTAGAAAAACCTTTGGGGAAGATGTTGGTGCTTTTTCCGGTCGTGATCGACCATTAGAGGGTGATATAATATTCTTACCACTTAATAATAAATTCTTTGAGATCAAGTTTGTTGAACATGAAGCTATATTCTATCAATTAGGATCTTTACAGACATATGATTTAGTTTGCGAGTTATTTGAATTCAGTAACGAGCAGTTCAATACCGGACTTGACTTTATTGATAACATATACACTAGCCTGTCAACAGACTTGTCTGATTACAATATCCTAACTGAAGATGGTAAGTTCATGCTCACTGAAGATGGATTCGAAATGATTTTAGATGACTTCTATCTTGAAGAAATTGATCCTGTGTCCGATAATGTTGAATTCCAGTCAGAGGGTGATGCTATACTTGACTTCACTGAAATTGATCCGTTTAGTGAGGGCGTATATTAATGTTTAATCAAACCTTTTTTCACGATACTATAAGAAAATATGTCATTTTATTTGGAACAGTATTCAATGACATATATGTTCAGAAGACTAGTAATGGAGAGATTATCAGGAACTATAAGGTACCTATATCTTATGGTCCAAAGGAAAAGTTCCTAGTTAGAATACAGCAGGATCCTAATCTAAACAAACCTTTTGCTATTCAGCTGCCAAGAATGGCGTTTGAGATGACACGAATGAGTTACGCGGCAGAAAGAAAGCTACCAACACTCAATAAGATATCTGTGGTAGAT
>Ga0255110_1000090_pt1 | contig 24721 bp, 15 predicted proteins | sample Law_Miss_RepC_8h_FD_188479 | JGI IMG/M metagenome (GOLD analysis project Ga0255110, IMG submission 188479) | Freshwater microbial communities from St. Lawrence River, New York, United States - Law_Miss_RepC_8h | ecosystem: Environmental > Aquatic > Freshwater > River | place: USA: New York... | reverse complement strand
TGGAACCAGGGACCTCCGGGTCGTCCGGGTAGTAGTCGGCGAAATCGCGGCCGGCGAAGTGCGTCACGACCTGCTTGCGGCCACCGACGAACCGGATCTCCACGGTCTGGGCCGGGAGGCCCTGGATGCCGGCCCAGCCGCCGACGGCGCCGAGGAAGTGCAGGCGGGTGGCGGCGACCCCCACGGGGATCTCGACGGTCTGCGGGAAGGACTGCGAGTAGGCCCGACCGGCGCCGCCCTTGAGGACGATGACGTTCTTGCCGTCCTTGGCCTTGGCCGGGTCGAGGATGATGTAGGGCACCCCGTTGGCGGTGACCTGGCCGAACTTCACGAACGGCAGCGTATCGCCCTTGGTCTCGCGGTTGGCGTAGAGACCCCAGCGGGTGTCCGCGGTCATGGCGGCCGAGAGGTCGAGGAGCTGGAAGCTACCCACGGTCACGCCGTTGACGGGCACGGCCACGCTGCGGAGGTAGGTGATGATATTGCGGAGTCCTTCGGCGCCGAGGGCCTCGAAGCCTTCGGGCATGAGCGAGGTCTCGACGCGCGTGCGGGCGGCGATGTCGGCCACCTTGACCTCGATGGCCACGCCACCGGCCATCTTCAGCTTCAGGGCGACGGCGTTCTCGCTGCCGATCAAGGCCTGGTGCTGGGTGCCATCCTTGAGCTTGATGTTCCAGGTCCGGTGCTCGTCGTCGACCATGCGGTTGGGGTCGACGATGTGCACGAGGAGTTCGGACGCGGGATGCGCGCCGATGCCTTGGAGGTTGGGGCCGACGTCATAACCGACGTTGCCGACTTGGTGGCAGGTCTGGCAGGCGGCGACGAAGAGTTCCTTGCCCTTGGCGGCGTCGCCGGGCTTCTCGACCTCGGCGCGGAGCTTGTTGATTATCTCATCTTTGGCGGGACTAGAACCGACGTTGAGCTTGGCCAAGACCTCGGCGGCGCGCTTGGCGACGGCGGGTTCGGGGTGGCGGGTGAGTTGGGATGTCTGGAGCGGCCCGAGCTGCATCGGGGAGACATGCTTGGCCTCGAGTTCGGTCAGGATCAACTGGGCCCATTCCGCGCGGCTGATGAGGGCGCCGAAGAGGGACTGGCGCAGGAGGCCGGTGGACTTGCCGAGGGCACCGGCGAGCAGCGGACCGGCCTGGACGTCACCGGCGGCGACAACGGAGGCGACGATCGCGAGGCTGACGGACTCGGGCGTGGACTTGTCGGTCAGCGCGGCGACGACGGCGGCGCGGAAGGACGGACGGAGGTCGCGCAGCGCGGTCAGCGTGCGTCCGGCCTGCAGGCGCACGGCCGGGGCGGCCGCGGCGTCGGCGAGGACCGGGACGAGACGCTCACCGATCGGGAGGAGGTCATTGCCGAGGGCGGCGACCTGGTTCCACTGGACGGCGAGGCTGGCGGCGCCGGCGGCGAGCTCGAGGTCGGACGAGGCGAGCAGGGTCTTCAGGGCCTGGGTGTCGGCGACCGGGGCGGTGCGACGTTCGGTGAACTCGCGCAGGACGACCTTGGCGACGGCAACATTGCTGCCTTTGGCGGTGGCGGCCAGCACGCGGGCGATGCCTTCGGGTTGGTTGGCAGTCGCCACGGCGGCCGCGAGCGAGCGGGCGAACTCCACGACTTCCTTGGAGGCGACGGAACCGGCGAGGAGGCCTTCGAGGGTCGGGACGGGGTTGGACGAGGCGGCGGCGGTGGCGGCGGCCTTGGACCACTCATCGGTGAACCGGGACTGGGCCGAGAGGAGCAGTAGGCCGGCGTCGGCGGTCAACGGGGCGGAGCCCATCGCGCGGAGGGCGGCCAGGCGGACGCGGCCATCGGCATCGGCGAGCGCGGCCTCGAAGGCGGCGGTCGGGAGCGCGAGCTTGCCGGACTCGGCGGCGAGGAAGGCGTTCTTGCGCAGGGCGGCTTCCGGCGCGGCGGCGGCGGCGGCGAGCGTCGCGGGGGCGAGTTTGCCGAGACGCTGGAGCGCCCAGAGGGCCTGAATACGGGCCTCGACGGCGGCGCCGGAGGTGAGCAAGGCGGACAGCGGGGGGACGGCGGCGGCCTGCGTGGCGTCATCGCGGTCGAGGAGGACGCGGATGGCGTTGAAGCGGACGACCTTGCTGGGGTGCGTGAACGCGGCGACGAGACCGGCGGCGTCGGTCTTGGCGAGGTCAGGGTGCGTCTGCGTCGGGGCGGCGTCATGCTGGATGCGGTAGATACGGCCGAAATAGTGCTCGCGGTCCGGGCGGACGGAGGCGCCGGACTTGGAGTGCTGGGGGCCGCGGGTGTCGTTGTGCGCGACGACCGGGGTGTAGAAGTCGAGGATGTACATCGCGCCATCGGGGCCGAAGGAGATGTCGATCGGGCAGAACCAGTGGTCGGACGAGCGGAGCCATTCCTTGTTCTCGAGCAAGAGTTCGCCGCGGTAGAACGCGCCATCGAGCACGAGCTTCTCATGGTGGACGATGTCGAGGATGGGCTCGGACATCCACACGGTGCCGTTATATTCCTTGGGCCAGGCGCCCCCTTCGTACACGGCGGCGGCGCAACCGGCGGAGTAATGGCCGACCTGGTCGATCTGCATCAGCGGGGCGCGGTCCGGCAAGTCGGCACGCGCGACCGGGCGGCCGCGGTTCACGGAGTTGAAGGCCTTGGCGGGCGTGCCCGGGGCCTTAGCGAGGATTTGCTCCGGGAGGACGACGTGCTGGATGGGGTTACCGTTGGTGGCTTTGCCGTGGTAGAGCTCCATGTCGCTCGTCACCTCATTGCCAAAGCTGTTGCCGCCCTGCGAGGCGACCTGCTCGATGGCGGAGCCGTCGGGCTTGAAGCGGAAGGTACCGGAGGAAAGGCGGGCCATCGGCTCGCCGCTCTTGGCGTGGGTCGCGGTGCCGCCGCCGCCGTTGGAGGCGTAGATCCAGCCGTCGGGGGCGACGATGAAGTGATTGGCGACGAAGTGGGTGTCGCCCGGAGTGAAGCCGCCGTAGAGGAGGACTTCCTGGTCGGACTTGCCGTCGCCGTTGGTATCGCGGAGCCAGAAGATGCCCTTCTGCGCGACGACGATGACGCCGTCCTTCCAAATACAGAAACCGGTGATCAGCTCTAGGCCTTCGTGGAAGACCTGCTTCTGGTCGAGATTGCCGTCGCCCTTGGAGCTGACGAGGACCGAGATCTTGTCCTGGGCGGGGCGATCATAGAGACCGGGCACCAGCACACCGCCTTCCTTCCACGGCTCGGCGTTGAGGGTGCGACGACCGTTGGGGTACTCCGGGGTTTCAGCGACCCAGAGGCGGCCACGCTCGTCCCACTGGACGGCAATGGGCTTGTTGACGAGGGGCTCGGCGACGATGGAGGCGGCCTTGAAGCCGGGCTGCAGGCGGAACTGCGCGACGGCGTCGGCGGGACGGCGCGGACCTCCCACGGGGTAACGGAGATCGGCCAGGTCGGCCGGCGTGCAGAGCTCGTCGAAGTCGGCGCGCTTCGCGACCCAAGCGACGCCGCGCTTGAGGAAGGCATGGATGCTGGCGTGGCGCAGGGTGGCGGCATCGCCCTGGAGCAGGACGACGGCGCGGTGGGTCGGTGCCTCGAGCACCCAGGACTGCGGCTGGATGTCGTAGACGGAGGCGCGACCCGCCTCGGCCTTGCGGCGGGCATTGGTGACCTTGGAGGTGAAGGAGGCGGAGAGGACGTAATTCTTCTCGTTCAGGGCGAGGTCGAAGACGGTGTCATCCTCGACGTCGAAGGTCGACATGCCCTTGACGAGCGGGTGCGCGTCGGAGCGGATGTTGAGCATGGTCGTCGCGCGGAACTTCTGGCTCTCGGGCGTCCAACCGCCGCCGAGGTTCTCGCGGCTCCAGTCGGTCGCGCCACCGGCGATGGCGCCGTGCACGACGACGAGGCCGCGGCCTGACTTGGCGAAGTCGATGAGGGCCTTCTGCGCGGCGGCGTCATAGGCGGCGAACTTGGATTGATGAAGGAGGGCGACATCCGCCGCGGCGAGGTCGGCCGCGAGCGGCGTCGTCGCGCGCTTCACCTGCGCCCCACCCTGACCGAGGCTGGCGGCGAGATCGGCGCCGACGGCATCCTGGTCGCTGACGACCAAGACCCGCAGCGGAGCGGCGGAAAGGGACGCGACGGCGAGGATCAGGGCCAGACGCAGGAGGTGGCTGAAGCGGGGTAGCATGCCGTCATCAAAAGCCCCTTCCCCGCCCCTACAAGATTTAGCGATACATTCGTCCGCACCCCCCTACTTCCAAACGCACATCGGGGCTAGTCCGCCCCCCCCGAGCCGACCCGGAAGTGCGACGGCGCGAACCCCGTACTTTTCTTAAAAGCCGAGGAGAAACTGTTGCCATTGGCGAAGCCGACCTGCTGGGCGATGGCCGCGAGCTTGACGTCCGTCTCGCTGATCAGCCGGACTGCCTGCTGGATGCGCAGGTGGGTCAGGTGATTCATGGGGGTTCGACCGATTTCCTTGAGGCAGAGCCGCCGAAGGTGCTCAAAACTAAGCCCAGATTCGCGGGCGAGCGCTTGGCTGTCCCAGGGATGTCCCAGCCGGGACTGGACCTTGTCCCAGAGGCCCTCGATCCGGGCGTCGCCGCGGAAACCGCCCGCAAAGCCACGGACATAGTCGTAGATAAGTTCCACCCACTGGTGCTGGCGGCGGGACAGGCTGTCGGCCTTCTGCTCGGCGATCAGACCACGGATGGCGGCGAGCAGGGGCTCCCCGGCGAAAACGGCGAGCACGGGGGAATTGGCCCGGAAGATGGTCCGCGAACGGACGCCCGGCGCGAAACGCACCCAGCAAAAATCCCAGCGACGGCCCTGGCCGATACGGAAGGAGTTGCGGAGCCCCGCCGGCTGCAGGCAGGCCTGACCGGCCGCCAGGGTCCTCCAACGTCCATCGACCAGCACCTGGCCCTGACCGGCGAAACAGGCCATGAAGAAGGCGCCGCTCTGGTGGGTGCGCACGACCTCGTAGGGCGCGACCATCTCGCCGACGCCCACATGGTCGATCTCGAAGAGGTCCAGTTCACGGCAACGGCCGGCGCCCTGGACCCACGGCCGGTCGTCGCGGTAGGCCGCCGAGACCAACACGGTCCGGCGCGACCGCGGGTTCTCGATGTCCGTTTCGGAATGACGGAGTTGCGTCTGGTTGTAATGATTTGGTTCGCTCTTGCGGGCCACGCGACTTGCCTAGGCCTTGTCGCTCTTGGGCGCAACCCTCACCTCACCCAATCTTCCCTCAACACACCATGCCCAACCCCTGGACCGGAAAAGGAAACCCTTACACCCGCACCGAAGTCATCGAGCGCCTGCGCGACACGATATCCAAGGGGAAGGCCATCATCGCGGCCGGCGCCGGCACGGGCATCAGCGCCAAGTTCATCGAGCGCGGCGGTGCTGACCTGGTCATCGTCTACAACTCCGGCCGCTTCCGCATGGCCGGCCACGGTTCGACCGCTGGCATGATGGCCTACGGTGACGCCAACGCCGTCGCCATGGAAATCGGCGAGTACGAGGTGCTGCCGGTCGTCGAGGAGATCCCGGTGATCTGCGGCGTCCACGCCACCGACCCCCGCCGCCGCATGTGGCACTGGCTCGGCAAGGTGAAGGACATGGGCTTCTCCGGCATCAACAACTTCCCGACCCACACCATCATCGACGGCAAGTTCCGCCAGATTCTCGAGGAGACCGGCATGAGCGTGAAGAAGGAATTCGAGACCGTCGCCCTCGCCCGCAAGATGGAGATGTTCACCATCGTCTACGTCGGCTCCCCCGAGGAGTCCAAGGCGATGGCCGAGGCCGGTGCGGACGTCATCATCGCCCACGTGGGCACCACGGTCGGCGGCTCCATCGGCGTGACCAACGCCACCATGAGCCTCCCCGAGGCCGCCAAAATCACCCAGGGCATCATCGACGCCGCCAAGTCCGTCCGCAAGGACCTCATCTTCCTCTCGCACGGCGGGCCGATCAACACGCCGGAGGACGCCGCCTTCATCAACGAGCATACCGACACCGACGGTTTCGTCGGCGCCTCCAGCCTCGAGCGCATGGCTGTCGAGCAGTCGCTCACCGACCTGACCAAGCGCTTCAAGCAGATCCCGGTGAAGCGGAAGCACTTCTAAGGCCCCCCGACCATGGCGACGATCGCGGTACTCGGGACGCTTGATTCCAAGGGTGAAGAGCATGCCTTCGTCGCCGGTCTGATCGCCGCCCACGGGCACCAGGCCCTCCTGATCGACGTCGGTACCGGCGGTCCGGCGACGGTCGTCCCCGCCGTCACGCGCGAGCAGGTCGCTGCGGCCGCTGGCATCGACCTCGTCACCCTCATGGCCCGCCAGGACCGCGGCGAGTGCGTCGTCGCCATGACCAAGGCCGCGCCGGTGATGCTCGCCCAGCTGGCCGCGGCCGGCCGCATCCAAGGCGTCGTCTCGCTCGGCGGCGGCGGCGGCACGGCCATCGCCACGGCCGCGATGCGCGCCCTGCCCCTCGGCTTCCCCAAGCTGATGGTCTCCACGCTGGCCGCTGGTAACGTCGCCCCTTACCTCGGCACGAAGGACATCACGATGATGCCCAGCATCGCCGACGTCGCCGGGCTCAACCGCCTCTCGCGCGTCATCTTCACCCGTGCCGCCGGCGCGATTTGCGGCATGGTCGAGAGCGAGCCCAAGGTCGAAGCCGCCCGCCCGCTGGTCGTGGCCAGCCAGTTCGGCAACACCACCGCGTGCGTCACCGAGGCCAAGAAGGTTCTCGAAGCCGCAGGCTACGAGGTGCTCGTCTTCGCGGCGACAGGCACCGGCGGCCGCATCATGGAATCCGTCATCGAGAGCGGCATCGTCTCCGGCGTACTCGACGTGACCACGACCGAGTGGGCCGACGAATTAGTCGGCGGCGCCCTGAACGCCGGCCCCGATCGCATGGACGCGGCGGCCAAGGCCAACGTGCCGGTCGTCGTCGCCCCCGGCTGCCTCGACATGGTCAACTTCGGCGAGCAGTCCTCCATCCCCGCCAAGTTCGCTGGTCGCACCTTCTACGTGCATAACCCCCAAGTGACACTCATGCGCACCGACGCCGCGGAATCCGCCGAGCTCGGACGGATCGTGGCGCGCAAGGCCAACGCCTACCGGGCCGGCGCGACCATCCTGATCCCGACCCAGGCGATCAGCGTGATCAGCGCCCCAGGCAAGGCTTTCCATGACGCCGCGGCCGACCAGGCCCTGTTCGGCGCCCTGAAGCAGCATGCCCAGGTACCTGTGCAGGAGTTTGCGCTGGAGATTAACGACCCGGCCTTCGCCCAGGCGTGTGCCCGCAAGCTGATCGAACTGATGCAGGCCAAGAAGTGAGCCCGTGAGGCAGGCTTGCCCTGCTCTCGGTCCGGGGTTTTATGGGAGGATGCGGCTCCGCACCCTGCTCCTCTCCCTTGCCATCGGCGTCGCCGGTTTGCGTGCGAAGGAGTTGTTCGTGGCCCCGGATGGGACCGACGACGCGCCGGGGAGTCTCGCCCAGCCCTTGGGCGGCCTAATGAGGGCGCAGGCGCTGGCGGAGCCGGGCGACACGGTCTGGATCCGCGGGGGGGTCTATAAGCTGAAGCCGGACCGGATCGCCCGTGAGCACCGGGTCTGGACGTACATCCATGAGTTCAAGAAGAGCGGCAAACCGGGTCAACCGATCCGTTACTGGGCCTACCAGTCCGAGAAGCCGGTCTTTGACTGCGCGGACGTTAACCCTCCCGGCCGGCGCATCAACGCCTTCCAGGTCGCCGGCTCCTGGTTGCATTTCCGCGGGTTCGAGGTCATCGGCACGCAGGTCAACTTCAAGGGCCACGGCCAGTCTTGCAATTTCGAGATCCAGGGCGGCCATAACATACTGGAGCGACTCGCGCTGCACGACAGCCAGGCCATCGGGGTCTACCTGCTCGGCGGCTCCGACAATCTGATCCTGAACTGCGATGCCTACCGGAACCACGACTTCACGTCGGAGGATGGCCGCGGCGGTAACGTCGACGGCTTCGGCGGCCACCCCTCGAAGGGCTCGGTGAACAACGTCTTCCGCGGTTGCCGCGCCTGGTTCAACAGCGACGACGGCTACGATAGCATCTCCGCCTGGGAAGGCGTGCGCTTCGAGGCCTGCTGGGCGATGTACAATGGTTATGGACCAAAGTTTGAAAAGCGCGGCGATGGCAACGGCTTCAAGGTCGGCGGCTTCGGCAATGCGCCGCTCCATGGGGTGCCCGACCCCGCCCCGCGCCATGTCACGGAGGGCTGCCTCGCCGTGCGCAACAAGGCCAGCGGGTTCTATGCGAACCACCACCTGATGGGCGGGGACTGGTCGTTCAACTCCGCCTACCGCAACGCGAACGACTTCAACTTCCTCATGCGCCCGGCCGACAACTCGCGCGACATCGACGGCGTGGGCCACCGCGTGACGGCCAACCTGAGCTACCGCGGCCAGCGGGACTTCACCCGGCTCGACGTCGCGCGCTGCGAACTCAAGGACAACGCCTTCGCCTCGCAACGGAAGTTCACCGACGCCTCGTTCGAGAGCGTCGATGATGCCGCGCTGACGGGTTCGCGTGAAGCCGACGGCACCCTCCCGAAGGTCGCGTTCCTCCGCCCGGTCGACGCCACGCTGGCCACCCAGGCCGGCTACACCGCTTATCCCGGCTCCAAGCCGACCGCGAAATGAACAAATCCGCGCACCCACCGACCGCCCGCACCCTGCGCTGGGCTTACGTCGCGATGGCGTTCAACCTCGTCGCCTGGGGCATGTCCTGGGTCAACGTCCGCGCCATCGTCCACCAAGTCGGCGCCGGCGAGCTCGGCGCCCTGCGCTACCTCATCGCCTCGACGGTGATGCTGGGCGTCTGGTTTTTCCGCGGGCGTCCCCTGCCCGCCGGGCGCGACCTCCCGGTCCTCGCGCTCCTCGGACTCTTCGGCTTCACGCTCTACAACCTCGGCATCAATTTCGGCGAACGCACGGTCGACGCCGGCACGGGCTCGATGTTGATCTCTTGCGTCCCCATCCTCGTGGTGCTTTACGGTGCGCTCTCCGGCTCGGAGAAAGTTACGAACTACGCGTGGCTTGGCATCCTGACGTCCATGGTCGGGGTGGCCTTCACCTCGGGCGTCCTCGAGAATGGGGTGACCTTGAACGAGGGGACGGCGATGATCTTCGGGGCGGCGCTGTGCGCGGCCATCCAGACCCTCCTGAGCAAGCACCTCACCCTCCGATACGCGGCCATCGACGTCACGACCTGGGCAATCTGGCTGGGCACGCTGGGGCTGCTGCCCTTCTCGCACGACCTGCTGGGCGCGGCCGACAAACTGAGCGCGACCGGCTGGGGTCACCTCGTCTTCCTGGGCGTCGTCCCCGCCGCGCTCTGCTACACGCTCTGGGCCTGGGTCCTGCAGACGCTCCCGATGACGCTGGTCATGGGTTCGGTCTACGTGATCCCGCTGTTCTCCGTGCTCTTCAGCTGGACCATCCTCGGGGAACACCCACCGGCCGCCACGGTGACCGGTGGCCTGCTCACGCTTACCGGCGTCGCCATCGTGCAGCGGCTGGGTCGGACGCGCGGCTGAGGCTCAGGCGAGGCCGAGGTGCTTCATGGCTTCGAGGGTCGGACCATCGAAGGTGGCCGAGGGCGTGTTGCCGACGTAGCCGAGCTCGCGCATGCCCTGCGGAGTCGTGTAGTAGGCCCCGGCCGCGAGGTGGCGGAAACGCTTGAAGAAATCTTGGCCAGGCTTGTGTTCCTTCTTCACCGGCTTCACGCCGCAGATATCGTCGGCGATGCCGCCCTGTTGGGCCTCGGTCAGCTTCGCGAAGACAGCGCCGTGCCGGCGATTCGCCTCCGCGTCGAGCCAGGTCAGGCCGGCGAGGATGATCGGACGGTCCTTGAGCGTCTCGTCGTAATAGGAACTGACCCATTCGTCGATGAACGCGGGCACACCGAGCTCGGACGGCTTCTTGCCGCCAGCCTCCGGCGGGAGAATGAGGTCGGCCAACGCGTCGGCCGCGGCCTGCTGGGTGGGCGTGAACGAGAGCGGCCAGAGCTCGCCGGGGACATAGGCTTTTTTCGGCCGCGCCGAGCGGCAGGCGACCAGCGACGGTGAGGCCGACGGCGGCGACGGCCAACCAGGCAAGGGCTTGGCGGCGATCGAGGCGGGGCGTCGGGGTGGAAGGTTCGGGGGACATGGTCGGAAGCTCAGAGGTTACCCTTGCGCATCTCTTCGATGAGGTGGTCGCAGGCCCGCCACGCCAGGGCCATGATGGTCAGGGTCGGGTTCTTGTCGGCGTTGCTGGCGAAGGCGGAGCCATCGTTCAGCAAGAGGTTGGGGATGTCCCAGCACTGGTTCCAAGCATTGGTCACGGACTTGGCGCGGTCGGCGCCCATGATGCCGCCGCCAACTTCGTGGATGATGAAGCCGCCGGGCTTGATGGCCTTGTCCCCGGTGGTGGGGTTGCCGGCGCTGCCGCCGGCGGCCTCGATCATCTCCTTAAATGTGCGCTGCATGTGCGCGGCCTGGTTGAGTTCGTGGCTGGACCACTTCCAATGGAAACGGAGGACGGGGATGCCCCACTTGTCCTTCACGGACGGGTCGAGCTCGCAGAAGGAATCCTGGTTCGGGATCATCTCGCCGCGACCGGAGAAGCCGACGAATGAGCCGTAGGTGCGACGCAGGTCCTCCTTGAAGGCCCGGCCATAGCCCGGGGCCGCGGGATTGGCGACGTTGAGGTTCGGAGCCTGGCGCCCGGTCGTGAACTCGATGTGGTAACCGCGGGCGAAGTCGAGCTTGCGGGCGTGCTGTTGCCGGTAGAGCCACCACGGGACGTAGACGTGCGCGCCGGCACCGTCCTCGTTGTGCACGGGGAGATTCTCGAAGGCGGGCACGCGGCCGCCGAGGCCGGCCCCGACGGTGTCCATGATGTACTTGCCGACGAGCCCGCTGGAGTTCGCGACGCCCTCAGGGCGCTTCGCGCGGGAGTTGAGCAGGATGCGAGCGGTCTCCCCGGAACTGGCCGCGAGGATGACCGCGCGGGCCTTCACGACGCGTTCCTGACCGGTCTTTTTGTCGATGTAGGCGACGCCGGCGGCCTTGCCTTGGTCGTTGAGGATGACCTCGCGAGCATGGGCGTCGCAGAGGATGTCGAGGTTGCCCGAGGCGAGCGCCGGGGGCAGGTGCACCGTGGTGGACTGGTAGTTCGCCCGGATGCTGCACCCGCGCACGCAATCGGTCGCCCAGAAGCAGGCGGCCCGCGCCTTCATAGATTCGGCCGTCAGTTTCTGGGCGGTCGGGTTATGCGGGAAGAGGCGGCGGGGGATGTTCTCGTGGTCCTGACGGGTGCTGAGCACGGCGCGGTGAATCGGGACCACGGGGATGCCGAGCTTGGCGACGTGTTTCTTGAAGTAGAGCTCGCCGGCCCGGGCCTTCGGCGGTGGGAGCAGCGTGCCGTTGGGCGAGTCGGGCGTGTTCTCGAGGCCCTCGTTCGAGCCGTAGACGCCGACGAGCAGCTCGACCTTGTCGTAATAGGGAGCGACGTCCTCATAGGCGATGGGCCAGTCGAAGCCGAGGCCGTCGCGGGAGTAGGGTTTGAAATCGTAGGGGCCGTTGCGCAGGGAGATGCGTCCCCAGTGATTAGTGCGCCCCCCGAGCATGCGGGCGCGCCACCACCAGAAACGTTCCTCGGGCTTGTCGTTGGCCTGCGTATAGGGCTCGTCCGGGACCTCCCAGCCGCCATCCACGGTGGCGTCGGCGAAACCGAAGGGCTTCTCGCGGGTGGACATGCCGCGCAGGGGCATCTGGCTCGGCGTCTGGAACATCGGGGTTTCCGTGGCCGGGTCGTAGTTGCGACCGGCCTCCAGCAGGAGGACCTTCACGCCGTTCATAGTCAGGGTGTAGGCGGACTGACCGCCGCCCGCGCCGGAGCCGACGACGATGACGTCGTAATCGGGCCGAAGTTCTTTTTCCGTGATGATGGGCATGGTCGGAGGAGTTCAGCGGACGCGCCAGCGCCAGTGCTCGTCGAAGAACCCGGCGTCCGGGATGGCGCCGGGGGCCTGCGGGGTCACGGGCGTGTTGAGGTCGATGACCGCCCAGTCGGGCAGTTTTGGGACCTGGCGGGCGTTGTTGAGGTAGTCGTACTCGCGATAGGTGAAGCCGCTGTTGATCACCACGTACTTCGCCGGGTTGAGCGGGTTCGGATAGATCAGGACCGGCATATGGTCCTGGGGCGAGTAGGTCTTGTCGTTCACGACCAGCTTGTCGGCGGTCCAGGTGATGGGCAGCTTGGCGACGATGCGTGCTAGCAGGGCGTTGCTGGACGGATCGCCCCACAGGATCAGGTTGTTCGCGGCGATGTCCTCATCCTTGATATCCTTGTCCGTCTTCACCGGCGCGAAGCCGCGGAACTGACGTCGCCACTCCCAGCTGGCGCGTTCCATCTCGGCCTTGGCCCAGGCGCCGGACTTGGCGTGCATCGGCTTACCCGTCGGGGAAACGAACAGGAAGGCGTCCATGAAGGCATCGTCGATCGGACCGGTCAGCCCGTGGCGCTTCACCAGTCCGGCTTCATCATCGTGGGCCTGCACCTGGGTCCACTTACCGTTGTGGGGCGCGCGGGCGAAGGTGACCTTCCACGAACGGTCGGTGGCGGGCGGCGGCGTCTCCACGTCCTGGCCGTCGATGTGCACGACGACCTTGCCGCGCTGCGAGAACGGCGCGTGGCCGGGGGCCATATCCAGGGTGAAGCCGGTCACGTTCAGCGTCTTGACGGTCACGGCGTTGTCGCTGTCGACCTCGGCGGCGAGCCGGGCCGGTTGCCAGTGCTGGGCCAGGCGGTCGACCTGAACCCAGTGCATGCGATTGTAGCGGAGGAAGTAGGTGACGAGCGTGACCTCCCGAGGGGCGCGGACGCGGCCGACGACGGCGATGGCGGCGAGCCGACGCTCGATTTCCACGAGCGAGTCCGGGTGGATCTTGTGCGCGGTCTTCGGCCCGATGATGTGGACGAGGTCGAGGTTCTCGGTGCGGAGATGCTTGGCCATGACGTCGGCGGCCTGCTTCTGCTTGTCGAGTTCGCCGCTGTAGGCCACGAGCGGGGCGTTCGCAAAATTGGCGGCGACGTCGGTCGCGTTGTACCAGGACCACAGCGTCTGCTGCCAGGCCGGGATCTTGGAGACATCCTCGTTCTGGAAGATGTTCAGGAACTCGGGGGTCTCCGCGAAGCCGGCCCCGGGGTTGATGGCGCACCAGCGGTCGGTGTAGTGAGCGCCGAACTGCCAGACGGCCGCGCCGCCCATACTGAAGCCACGGATGAAGAGGCGGTCCTCGTCGAAGGCGTAGGACTTGCGGGCGTGCTCGTAGGCTTCCCAAAGGTCGACCTCGCCGGCGAACTTGTTCGCGCAGCAGTAGCGGCCGTAGGGATGGAGGACGTAACGGTTTTGCGCCACTACTTGGCCGACGGACTTGCGGCGGTCCTGGACGAAGTTGAGCTCGCTGAGGTTCTCCCCGCGTCCATGGCACCAGAAATCGAGACGAAGCGGGCCGGGGCCCGCATTCTCGGGGACGACGATGCCATACGGCTGGATGGAGCCATCGAGACGCGAACGGTAGCCACGAATGACCGGCCCCTTCTGGGTCGTCCAGGGGGCCTCCCCCTTGGCAAAGGCCGCGGCGCGCGCCTTGCCCTCGGCGATGACCTCCAGCGCCGACTTGAACTCGGCCTCCTTGAAGAACTCGTTGTACCGCAGCGCCCAGTCGGCCGCCTTGTGGCAGACCTCGAGGTCGGGCAGCAGTTCCTGGAGGCGAGGGTGCTTGGCCTGGGCCTGGGCGGCGTTGTCGATCGCGACGCGCAGCTCGCTGAGCGCCTGCTGGATTGCCTTGCGGTCCGCTTCCGGGACCGGGACGCCGGGCGGGGGAATCGGGCGGACCGCGCTGGCCACGTTGTCCTTGGGGCCGTCGGCGAGGGCAACGGCGGCGAGGGTAAGCAGGAGAAGACGTCGCATAAAGGGGGTCATAAGGGAAATACACCCTACCCGACCCCTCCGACAAGTGTTCCTTTTGAAATTATGCCGGGAAACCGACACGATTTGACACCTACATGCGCGGTTTTTCCGCACGCCGTTATGTGCCCATTCCTGTCGTTAAAACTACAGGCATACGTTTGCATGCCTCGAGATTATGCTGAGAATTATCCTCAGATATCATCAGTCCGATGAACATCCCCTTGCTGAATCATAACGCTCTCGTCGAGGGTCCCTCAGCGGTCGCGCAAATCCCGAGCCACATCGAATGCCAGGCGCCTGAACCGGTTTCGCCTGCCCGTCGTGGCTTGTTCGCAGATTTCTGGCACTCTGGATGGTTACGACGGGAATATAGATGAAGACATGATCGAGGAAACTCCATCAAGCCCCGAAAACTTGGTCCTCCTGCTCTCCCAGCACCAGGAGTCCATCTTTCGTTATATCTATTGCCTGGTACCGGTCGAGGCGGATGCCCGGGACATCCAGCAGGAGACCAGCCTGGCTCTTTATCGCAAATGGGAGCAGTTCGACACCTCCCGTCCGTTCCTGCCTTGGGCGTTCAGATTCGCTTACCTGCAGGTCCAGAAGCATCGCGAGAAGTCGGCGCGCACCCCCCTGCTCTTCAGCACGGACGTGCTCGACCTGCTTGCCAGCGAGCGTGAACATGTGGCGGATCATCTCGACCGGAGATTGCGGTGGCTGGACGTCTGCTTGCAGAAACTTCCGACGCCAGAGAAAGAACTCGTCATCAGCCGTTACGCGCGGCGTGAGAGCGCCGAGACGCTGATGGACAGGCTTCATCTGAGCCGTCGAACCCTTTTCCGCAGGCTGGAGCTGCTTCGCCAGCGGCTCCACGACTGCGTCACCCGCCAACTTGAATCAGAAGGATGAACATGGACCTCGAATCACTCATCAACGCCCAACTCGAAGGGGAGATCACCCCCGAACAGCACGCCCGGCTGGAGGCTATGCTCCGCGACGACTGGCAGGCACGCAGGCGCTATCTGGAGCTAGCCGATCAACATGCCCGCCTGCTGCGTCAGCCTGAGGTCAGCACCGGCAGGCTCGGGAGGACATCGCCCATCAGTCGCAAGATACGCTGGCGGACTTACGCCTTGGTCGCGTCGGCGGCGTCAATCGTTCTCTTGGCGATGTTGGCCTGGCCACAGCAGCCGACCGACAAAGAGGCGACGTCCGACGGCGTGGCTACCATAAGCCAGACATTGGATGCCGATTTCGAGGGGAAATCCCAGCGCAACGGGGATACGATCGCACCCGGGAGTCTGACATTACGCAAAGGTCTGGCGCAGATCGAGTTCTTCAGCGGAGCGACACTCCTCGTCGAAGGAGCCGCCCAGATCGAGATCGTCTCCGCATGGGAGGTCCGGTGTCACCGCGGCCGGGTGCGGGTACATGTCCCGCCGGCTGCCAAGGGTTTCCTCATGCACGCACCTGGCGTCAAGCTGGAGGATCTTGGCACCGAGTTCGCATTAAACGTCAACGGTCAGGACAGTGCGGTACACGTCTTTGACGGTGAGGTCATCGCGCACACGAAGGGCAAGGCGCCTGCCAGCCTCAAGGAGGGCATGACCTTGGCCTCATCGGCGGGCAAGTTTTCATCGGACGACTTCCTCCCTGTCGGCGAAATGCAGGACATCATCCGCCGACGCGAAAAAAATCGTCTGGAGGAGTGGAAGTCTTGGGTGGCAGGCGTCTGCAATGACTCCCGCCTCATCTCATTCTACGCCTTCCAGCATCCTTCCGATGACCGCTGGGACCGTCTAGTGGGCAACTTCGCCGCACCGCTCGACAAAAAGCGCGCCGGTGGTGCGGTCGGAGCCGAATGGACGCAAGGACGCTGGCCGGGAAAGGATGCCCTGGAATTCAAACGACCTGGAGACCGCGTGCGCATAAATCTGGACGGCAGCTACTCAGCCCTGACCTTCTCCTGCTGGGTAAAGGTCGATTCTTTGGACAAGAAGTACAACTCCCTGCTTCTCACTGACGGCTACGAACCAGGTGAGCCTCATTGGCAGATCTATGAGGATGGCAGCCTGATGTTTTCTATCAGCTACCTGGCCCCCGGAAAGGGTCAGGTTCGCAAGATCAATCAGATCTATCATTCCAAACCGGTGATCACGGCCGACAGCCTAGGGCGCTGGCATCATCTGGCGGTGACTTATGACAATACGACCGGTCTAGTCGTGCAATATTTCGACGGAAAGGAAGTCGGCCGAGAAGTCTCGAGTTTCCATCAACCCGGCCGCCCAATCGTCTTCGGCCCCTGCGAACTGGGTAACTGGGGGCTTCCCTCGAAGGGGCATGCTTTCCCGATTCGCGCCCTCAACGGGTCGATTGACGAGTTTGCGATCTACCACTCGGCGCTCAGCCCCGCTGAGATCGAGACTCTCAATCTGAAAGGCCAACCGAAGTGAGTAGCTTGACCCGCGTGATCCTGACCCTGTCGATGGTTTCGGCTTATGCGAAAGTCGCCGCCGCCTCCACGGAAGTACCCGTCAGCTGCGATCTGCCGGGCGTCTTTCCGCATGGGTCGACGTGGCGGGCCATCAGCTCAGGTCACGCGGGCTGCGAGGGAGCCCAGTGGGTCGAGGGAACCCTGCACTACGCCGCGCATCATGACGGATACGCCTTCAGATGGTCCGAGACCACCGGTCTCATGGTCTGGCGCAAGGACTCACCCGAAGCCACTAGCTTCCGACCCGATGGCTCGGGAGGGTTTTATGTCGTGGAGCAAAAGACGCGCTTGCTGGCTCGTTGGAACGCCAAGGGAGAACAAGTCGAGGTGCTCGCTGAACGCTTCGAGGGCAAGAGGCTGAACCGACCGAACGATGTCGTCGTGAAATCGGACGGTACCCTCTGGCTGACCGACCCCGACTTTCTTTTCGCCAAGCGACCTGCGGACAAGAAGGAGCTGCCAGGTCAGTTCGTCTTCCGACTGGACCCCGAGAACAAGACGCTGACCAAAGCCGCCGAAGGCTTCGACAAGCCGAATGGCATCGTCTTTTCGCCAGACGAAAAGCATCTCTTCATCACCGACTCCGGCACGTCGAACATCTTCCGTTTCGCGGTCCACCCCGACGGAACCCTGGGGGCGCGTGAAACCTTCGCCACCGTCCCTGAAAAAGGGCTCGATGGACTGGCCTTCGACCTACAGGGACGCCTCTGGTGCTGCACCCGTGCGGGCATCCGCATCATCGGTGGGGATGGGACCGTCCTGGGGCTTATCAAGACTCCCGGCAAACCCACCAGTATCGCCTTCGGCCCGGAAGGCCGTCTTGCCGTGACCATGAGTGACGGCTGCTTCGTCGTCCTTCCCGAAAGAAAACCGTCCAAAATTGGCACTCGGTGACAGCAAGACGGGAATCATACGACACCCTATCCAAAACATGAATCATCTCAGCCGCCGTTCCTTCCTTAAGACCGCCGCCTTCGCCGCACCCGCGATCGTCGGCATGAATTCGCTCGTCCGGGCGCAGAGCGCCCGGGAGGGCAAACTCGGCATCGCCCTCTGCGGACTCGGCGGCTTCAGCAAACAGAGCATCGCGCCCGAACTGCCCTCCGCTCAGAATGTCTATTTTGCAGGCGCCATCACCGGGAACGCCGCGAAGGGTCGTGAATGGGCGGCCCAATACGGCTTCCCGGAGAAGAACATCTTCTCTTACGCCGACATGGCAAAGCTGGCCGAGGCCAAGGACATCGCGATCGTGCACGTGGTGACGCCGAACTCGCTGCACGCGGAGCACAGCATCGCCGCCGCCAAGGCAGGTAAGCACGTCATGTGCGAGAAGCCGATGGCCACCACCGTCGAGCAGTGCGAGGCGATGATCGCGGCCGCCAAGGCCGCGGACGTCAGTCTGGGCGTGAACTACCGCCTGCATTGGGAGCCGCATCACGTGAAAGCTGTCGAAGCCCTGCGTAACGGAGCGGTCGGCGACCTCAGCAACGGCAACTATGAGTTCTCCTGGGGCTACGCGGCCGGGCTCTCTGATCCGCGGCGCGCCGCGACCATCAAGAAGTGGCTGCTCGACCCGAAGATGGCCGGCGGCGGCGCCATGTTCGATACCGGAGTCTATGGCGTGCAGGCCGCCTGCATGATGACCGGCAAGTCACCTGTAGCCGTGCGTGGCATGCCGACGACCAGGCATCGCGAACTTTTCCCAAAAGGAGTGGAAGAAACGATGAGTTTCGAACTCATCTTCGACGATGGCTTTCAGGCCTTGTGCCGCGCGAGCTACAGCAATAATTTCCACCAGTGCACCACGCTCGGACACAAGGGCATGGTCGAGGTGCTTCCGGGCGTCCCAACCGGGAGCGTCTATGGTCAAAGCGCGGGCGGCAAACCCAACGACAAGCGTCTCATGATCAACAAGAAAGAGGTCGAAGCGGCGAACACCCTGCAGCTCAGCGTGATGCTCGATGCCTTCGCCCGCTCCATCACCGATAAGACCTCCTTCCTTTCTCCGGGTGAAATGGGCCTTCGCGACGTTCGCATCATCGAAGCCATCTACGCTTCCGTGAAGCAGGGCGGCGCCAGGGTCGAAACAGGACTCTGAGCCTTCATGAAATCCCCCTTGTTCCTCCTTCTGGCCCTGCTCGCTCCGGGTATTGCCATGGCCGCGCCAGACGAGAAAGCCGAGCTGTTGTTCGTCCGTCGCATCAACCCGCTCTTCCATGAGAAGTGCCTCGCGTGTCACGGCAAGGATGAGGCCAAAATTAAAGGCGGGTTGGACATGCGGACGCTCGCTTCGATATTAAAAGGCGGCGATAGCGAGAAACCTGGGGTCGTCGCCGGAAAGCCCGAAGAGAGCCCCATGTATCTCGCAGTCACACGGAAACACGATGACTGGGAGGCGATGCCGCCCAAAGAAGCTGACAAGCTTTACGAAAAACAGGTATCCTGGATCAAGGAATGGATCGCCGGTGGCGCGCCTTGGCCCGAGGCCTCACGCGCCCAGACGATCGCTCAGGCGAACGAAGCCAAGTGGTCGGCGGAAGACGGGGTGACCATTAAAACCTCCGGCGGTTTGTCCCCGGAATGGACCAACCGGAAGTATAAGCCCGAAGAGATGTGGGCTTATCAGCCAGTAAAGAAACCGACACCTCCCACAAACCAGGGTAACCCCGTCGACGCGTTCATCATGGCGAAGATGCCAGCCGGACTCACCGTCGCGCCCTCGGCCGACCGAGTCACCCTCATCCGCCGGGCGACATTCGATCTGCTCGGCCTCCCGCCTAGGCCCGAAGATGTTGAGGCTTTCGTGAAGGATGCCCGGCCGGAAGCCGAGGCTTTCGCCGCTCTCGTCGAGAGACTTTTGGCGTCGCCACACTACGGCGAGCGCATGGCCCAGCACTGGCTGGATGTAACGCGCTATGCGGATTCTTCAGGTTTCGCGAACGATTACGAGCGTGGCAATGCCTGGCGCTATCGCGATTACGTCGTGCGTTCTTTCAATACAGACAAACGCTATGATCAGTTCGTGCGCGAGCAGATCGCGGGCGACGAGATTGATCCGCTCAACCCCGAGATGCTCATCGCCGCGGGATTCCTGCGCATGGGCCCATGGGAACTCACCAGCATGGAGGTGCCGAAGATCGCCCGCCAACGGTTCCTCGACGACGTGAGTAACAGCGTGGGTGAAACCTTCCTCGCGCATTCTTTGCAATGCGCCCGATGCCACGACCATAAGTTCGACCCCATCCCCACCCGCGATTATTATTCATTACAGGCGGTATTCGCGACAACCCAGCTTGCCGAGCGGACCAGCCCCTTCCTTGACATCGAGAACCGACAAGGCTTCGAAGAAAAGAAGTTCCTCGAACTCAGCCGAGAGGAACATCTCAAGCAACTCGCAATCCTGGACGAAGCCCTCCTGCGCAACGCCGTGCGCTGGCATAAGGAGAAAAAGAAAGATGATGCCCAGTGGATCGCCGCAGTGGAAGCCGCCCATAAGTTGTCCGCTAAGAACAAATACGGGTTTGCCGACGTCTTCACTCGCGCCCGCGATCGGGTAAAGTCTCAGCGTATGTCCGAGAGCGACTATCCGCCGAAGTTTGTCGGCTTTACTCCGGAACAATATGGCATGGAGCGGGTTGCCCGGAAAGGTCTCGAACGTCTCCAGTGGGAGCTTGACCGATTTGAACCCGTGGCGCTTTCCGTCTACGGTGGTCGCACCCCACAGATGACGTCAATTAGCGCGCCATTCCGCCAGCCGAATAATCCCATGACCGAAGGCGAGCTGGAGTCATCCTGCGTCCTGACGGGCGGTGATCCCTTTGGTTCGGGTGAAAAAGTAAAGCCGGGCGTTCTGAGCGTCCTGGGTGGCGTGCAGAAGACCCCGATACCTGAAACCATCGAAGGCCGCCGCAAGGCCTTCGCCGAATGGGTCGCCAGCCCCGATAACCCACTCACCACCCGAGCCATCGTGAACCGGATCTGGCTCTGGCATTTCGACCAACCTATAGCCGGAAATCCGAACAACTTCGGCAGCACCGGCAAGAAGCCGACCCATCCAGAGCTGCTCGACTGGCTCGCGGCGAACTTCGTCGAGAAAGGCTGGAGCTTCAAGGCCATGCACCGGGCCATCATGACCTCGGAAGCGTATCGGCGCAGTACCAAGCATTCCGACCTCACACTACTCGCGGATAAGGATCCCGCCGCGACGAGCTATGCCGTGTTCAAGCCCCGACGGCTGTCCGCCGAGGAATTACGGGATGCGATGCTCGCCGCGACGGGTGAGCTCAACCCTACGCTCGGTGGCATTCCTAATCGTCCTGAGATCAACCTGGAGGCGGCGCTGCAACCTCGACAAGTCATGGGCACCTTCGCCTCAGCCTGGACACCCAACCCCCTCCCCTCGCAGCGCCACCGTCGGTCGATCTACTCGCTGAAGACCCGCGGCCAGCCCGACCCTCAGCTCGAAGTCTTCAACGCGCCGACGCCTGATTTCTCCTGCGAAAAACGCGAATCCTCCACCGTAACCCCTCAGGTCTTTAGCTTGTTCAACGGGCAGAACACCCGCGCCCGTGCTCTCGCTCTAGCCCACCGCGCGGTCAAGGAGACCAAGAACGACGACGATGCCATCACCCGTCTTTTCGCGCTCGTCTTCGCCCGTTCGCCGCGTTCCGCTGAGCTCGAAAACTGCCGCGAACACTGGAACGTGATGACATCCTTGGTGGGTGGCGCGAAACCAATGAACATCAAGCCACCGCTCGAAGTCCGCCGCGATGCGGTTGAGGAGAACACCGGCGAGAAGTTCTCTTTCAACGAGAAGCTTTACGCGAACGCCGAGTTCGTACCGGACCTCCAGCCGGCCGACGTCGTCCCACGTACCCGCGCCCTCGCCGAGGTCTGCCTCGTTTTGCTTAACTCCAACGAGTTCTCCTATGTCTACTAAGCCATTCTTCCCCTGCGCCGGCGCCCGTGCCTTGCATGCGCCGACCCGACGTGACTTCATCTACGGCCTGGGAGCCAGCCTTGGCAGCGTCGCATTCAGCGCCCTGATGGCCGAGGAGGCGAAGCAGCTGTCAGCCAATAGCCAAGCCCACTTCCCGGGTGCCAAGGCTAAAAACGTGATCTTCCTTATGATGGAAGGCGGGCCGTCCCACATCGATACCTTCGATCCCAAGCCGAAGCTTGAGAAGCTCCACCTTCAGGCGTTCGTGCGCGAAGGTCAGCAGAAGTCTGCCATGGAGAGCGGTAAGCGTTACTACGTCCAGAGCCCTTTCAAGTTCATCAAGGCGGGCAAAAGCGGGGCCGACATGGCGGACAACTGGACGCATCTCGCCAAGGTCGCGGATGACCTCTGCTTCTTCCGGGGTTGCACGGTCGACAGCGTTAACCACCCCACCGCGATGTACCAGATGAACTGCGGTAATCGCTTCGGTGGCGATCCTGGTCTCGGCGCTTGGGTGAACTACGGTCTCGGCACGGCCAACCGCAACCTCCCAGGCTTCGTCGTGCTACCAGAAGTCAGCTACCCTCAAGGCGGCGCCGCCAACTGGAGCAACGGTTACTTACCTGCCAATTTCCAAGGAACACCTTTGCGCGCCAAAGGCTCGCCGATCCTCGACCTCACGCCGCCTGCCGGCGTGACGCAGGAACAACAACGCCAGAACTTGGATCTGATGGCCAAGCTTAATGCGGCTCACGCCGAACAGCACCCCGGACATGACGAGCTTTCGGCTCGCATGAACAACTACGAGCTGGCCTTCCGCATGCAGATGCAAGTGCCGGAGACGCTCGACCTATCCAAGGAGGACGAGAAGACCAAAGAACTCTACGGCATCGGCAAGGATTCCACGGACTCGTTTGGTCGTAAATGCCTTCTAGCCCGTAAGCTCATCGAAAAGGGCGTGCGTTTCGTGCAGCTATATAACGGCTCCTGGGACAGCCACGACTATATCGAGCGCGCCCACGGTAATCTCGTGCGCGGCGTGGACCAGCCTATCGCCGCCCTCATCACCGACCTCAAGCAGCGCGGGCTCCTCGAAAGCACCCTCATCGTCTGGTGCGGCGAGTTCGGCCGCACGCCCGACAACGGCGTCCGCGGCGGTACCGCCTACGGCCGTGACCACAATCCGAACGCCATGACCATGTGGCTCGCCGGCGGGGGCTGCAACGCCGGGCACACCATCGGCGCCACCGACGAGCTCGGCATGACCGCCGTCGAAGGTAAGGCCCACGTACGTGATTTCCATGTCACGCTTTTACGGCTCCTCGGGCTAGACGACAACAAGCTGACCTATTACCACGCTGGACGTTTCAAACAGCTCAGCCAGTTCGGCGGGACGGTGATCAAGAAACTGATTGCCTGAGCCTTCAGGTGACCATTTTCCTCGCCTCCGCCCTTCCCCTTCCTCACATCTCCGGGCAATGGCCCTACTCAGTCTCCTCGACGTCTATGTCAGCTTCGGCGGCCCTCCCGTCCTGGACCACCTGAACCTCCAGATCGAGGAAGGCGAACGGGTCTGTCTACTCGGACGCAATGGTGCCGGCAAGACCACCCTGATGCGCATCGCCGCCGGCGAAGCCGCCCCTGACACCGGTTCGGTCACCATCCCGGACGGTGTCTGCATCGCCCGACTGACCCAGGAGATCCCCGAGAGCCTCCCGGGTAACGTGCGCGATATCGTAACATCCGGTCTCCGCACCGACGACCATTCTGAAGATTGGGAAAAAGACCTCCGGGTAGACGACCTGATCGCCCGCCTCGGCCTGCCTGAGGACCGGGCGTTTAACGCGCTCTCCGGCGGTCTCAAGCGCCGCTGCCTCCTCGCGCGGGCTCTCGCCGCCAAGCCCGGCCTGCTGCTGCTCGACGAGCCGACCAACCACCTTGACCTCGATTCGATCCTGTGGATGGAAGAGTTCCTGCTCGAACAGAAGATCCCCCTGCTCTTCGTCACGCACGACCGCGCCTTTTTGCGGCGCATGGCCAACCGCATCATCGAGCTGGACCGCGGCAAGCTGGCCAGTTGGTCCTGCGACTACGACACCTACCTCGTCCGCAAGGAGGAGCTCTTCGTCGCGGAGGAACGCCAGCGCGCGGCCTTCGACAAAAAGCTCGGCCAAGAGGAGGCCTGGTCCCGCCGCAGCCCCGGTGCCCGCCGCACGAAGTCCAACGCCCGCATGGAGGCGCTCGTCAAGATGCGCGCTCAGCGCGGCGCTTTGCGCTCCGTTGCTGGTTCGGCCAAGATGGAGATCAGCGAAGCCGAACGTTCCGGCGTCCGCGTGGTCGAAGCCGAAGAAATCGCCTTCGCCTACCCGGGCGGCACGCCCCTCATCCGCGACTTCAGCCTCGTCCTCAATCGTGGCGATAAGGTCGGTCTCATCGGCCCGAACGGCGCCGGCAAGACCACCCTGGTCAAGATGCTCCTCGGCCAACTGGCGCCCACCTCCGGCATCCTGAAATTTGGTACGAAGATGGAAGTGATTTACTTCGACCAGATGCGCGGACAGATCGACGACGATAAGACCGTCGCCGAGAACCTCGCCGGCGATAGCGATACGGTCACGGTGCAGGGCCGCTCGCGCCACGTGATCAGCTACCTGCAGGACTTCCTGTTCGAGCCGACCCGCGCGCGCTCCAAGGCCAAGGTGCTGTCGGGCGGCGAACGTAACCGCCTCCTGCTCGCCCGCCTGTTCACCAAGCCTGCCAACGTCCTGGTGCTCGACGAACCGACCAACGACCTCGACGCCGAGACCCTCGACGTCCTGGAGGACATCCTGGTCGATTACGCGGGCACGCTGATCATGGTCTCCCACGACCGCGCTTTTCTGGATAACGTGGTCACGAGCACCCTAGTCTTCGAAGGCGACGGCGTCGTCACGGAACACGCCGGCGGCTACACCGATTGGCGCAACGAGCTCGCCCGCATCGCGGTCGCCAAGCGCCAGAGCGCTCTGACCGCCGCCCCGGCCGCGAAGACGGCCGCCGCGAAAACCGGTGGCTCCGCCCCGGCCGGCGCCAAGCTGAACAACAAGGAGCGCAAGGAACTGGAGACGCTCCCGGGTCGAATCGAGCAGCTCGAGGCCGAGCAGGCCCAGCTGACCGTCCAGCTCGGCGACCCCGAGATTTACAAGGACGGCGGCGCCCAGGCGGCGACGTTGCAGAAGAAGCTCCATGCGCTGGAGGCCGAACACGCCCAGGCGGTGGAGCGCTGGATGGAACTCGACGCCCGCAAGGACGCCTGAAC
>Ga0255110_1000060_pt1 | contig 30302 bp, 54 predicted proteins | sample Law_Miss_RepC_8h_FD_188479 | JGI IMG/M metagenome (GOLD analysis project Ga0255110, IMG submission 188479) | Freshwater microbial communities from St. Lawrence River, New York, United States - Law_Miss_RepC_8h | ecosystem: Environmental > Aquatic > Freshwater > River | place: USA: New York... | reverse complement strand
CATTTGAAGACTTTATTGATTCCCCAAATACAAAAGAATTTAGAACACGATACCCAGAAGTTGTTTGGTTAGCAGAAAGATTGCGTGGTCGTATTCGTTCTGTTGGTGTACACGCAGCTGGAGTTGTTGTTGCTAAAGATGATATTAGAAAGTATGCACCTGTTGAATCCCGTGAAGATGCACAGGATAAAGTTTCAGGAAGAATTCCAGTGGTCGCATACGATATGGACACTGTTGCCGATATCGGTCTTATCAAGTTAGATGCACTGGGTCTTAAGACTTTATCTGTAATGTCAGACACAATTAAATCTATTAAAGAAAGAACTGGCAAGGACATAAACCTTTCAGGCCTTCCTATGGATGATCCAAAAGTTTATAAGATGCTAAGCGATGGATACACTAAAGGTGTATTTCAAGCTGAAGCAACTCCATACACAAACCTTCTTATTAAAATGGGGGTAGACAAGTTTGAAGATCTTGCTGCATCGAACGCATTGGTTCGTCCAGGTGCAATGAATACAGTGGGTGCTTCATACATTAAGCGTAAACACGGAGATGAAGCCGTACAGTTTATTCACCCAATTATGAAGCCGTTTACCGAGAACACATATGGTGTTATTATATATCAAGAGCAGGTTATGCAAGCTTGCGTCCACCTAGGTGGTATGTCTTGGTCAGAGGCTGATAAGGTCCGCAAGATTATTGGAAAGAAAAAAGATGCAAAAGAATTCGACCAGTTCAAGGATCGCTTTATTGATGGGGCTTCAAAGCACATTTCTAAGAAGCAAGCCGAAACGCTCTGGCATACTTTTGAGGCTCACGCTGGTTATTCTTTTAACCGTTCCCACGCTGTTGCTTATTCTATGTTGTCTTATTACGCTGCTTGGCTTAAGACTTATTACCCTCTTGAGTTTATGTTTTCAATTCTTAAGAATGAAAATGATAAAGATGCGAGAACAGAATATTTAATTGAGTCTAAGCGACTAGGTCTGCGTGTATCTCTTCCGCACATTAATGAGTCTGACATTTATTTCTCATTACAAAAAGATAGAATTGTATTTGGCCTAGCTGAAGTTAAATTTATTTCAGACAGCATTGCTAATAAAATTATTGATCAAAGACCATTTAAAGATTACGCTGACTTCATTGACAAAGCTTCAAAGAAAGGTAGTGGAATCAATAGCCGTGCTATTGCGGCATTAAATGCAATTGGCGGTGCGGCATTTGATGATAACCCTAGAACAGGTAATGAAAAAGATAGTTACTATGAATACCTAGGTATACCTACATTTAACCTAGAAGGAATACCTCCAAGAATTAAAGCGCAAGCAAGACCAATTGAAGACTTTGAGGACCTAGGTTCGTTTGTAATGTTTGGAATGGTAAAGTCAATTAAGCGTGGAAACGGATGGGCTAGAGTAGAGCTGGTAGATGAAACAGGATCAATCGGACTGTTTCATACAGAACAAACTCAAATTGAAACTAATCAGATGTATTTCATTCTTGTAGGAGATAATCGTATTGCAAGATACATTAAGGTAAGCGATATAGACCCAAAGGGTGGTGATATATTTGTTGACTATCTTTACAGAAAAGAATATGATCTTGAAGAGGATGAGTATACTGTAATTAACTTTACTCCGTATGTTACCAAGGCGGGTAAAACAATGAGCCACATTGTGCTTTCTAATAGCAATAAAGAACTAACAAGAGTTATTGCTTTCCCAACAATGTATAAGATGTCCTTAGCAAGAATGCGTGAAGGAATGAAATGTAAGGTTGTTCTATCTACTTTAGATGATGGAACTTTAATGGTAAAGGAAATAAAATGACAGAAGAAACAAATGCACAGGATATCTTAGGAGCAATGAATGCAACAAGAGTTCTTGTTTCTGTGCTAGAAACAATTAAAAGTGTTGAGGTTCCAGTAGACACATTTGTAAATTTAAATGCAGAAAACCGTGAGTTAAATATTGACTACGATGGAGAAAAAAGAGTATTTAATTTTTCATTAAAGGCAGAAGAAAATAATGAGTAGCGATAGCGTATTAACAGAGTACGGCCTTGATGCGTTTTCTGCAATTCTACACGAAACAGCAATTGAAAAAGGATTCTGGCCTCATGAAATAGATACCAATATTGTATGCACAAAGCTGGCACTAATACATTCAGAAGTAACAGAGGTATTAGAAGCTATTAGAAAAAATAAGCCTAGTGCAGAAATTGTAGAAGAAATTGCAGATGTATTAATTAGAACGCTAGACCTATATGCAGGATTAAGAAATCATGAATGGGTAACAGAAAGCCTTGATGAAATTTTAGAAAACAAATTTAATATAAATAAAGACAGACCACCTCTTCACGGCAATCGGTTTTAATGATATACTATAAAAAAGAAAGAGTATAAATGACAATAGAAATAGATAGTATCTTAGCTAAGCTAGATCCTAAAACAAGAGCAAGAGTTCAGTCTGCACAAGACGTTCAGGTTGAAAAACAAATAACGCCAAGTATTGGGTTAAATTTTGCATTGCGTGGTGGGCTAGGCTATGGCAGGCAAGTTCTTGTATGGGGAAACAAATCTGCTGGAAAGTCTTCTTTCTGTTTGCAGATGATTGCTCTTGCACAAAAAGAGGGAAAGACTTGTGCTTGGATTGATGCAGAGGCCTCATACGATCAATCTTGGGCAGAGCAACTGGGTGTAGATTCTTCTTCTCTTATTTATTCTCCAGCAAAAACTGTAAATGATATGGTTGATGTTGCTACTAAGTTGATGGATGCAGGTGTTGATTTAATTGTAGTAGATTCAATCTCAGCATTGCTTCCAGCTATTTATTTTGAAAAAGACGGAAATGAAATGAAAGATTTGCAAGATACAAAGCAAATCGGCGCTGAAGCAAAGGATATGACCCACGCAGTCAAAATGTTAAACTATGCAAACAAAAACACATTACTTGTTCTCATCTCACAACAACGAAATCAGTTTGGATCTATGCATGCTAGTCACATCCCCACAGGTGGCATGGCAGTCAAGTTCTTTTCTTCCACGGTCATTAAGCTCTGGTCGTCTGAGGCTGAGGCGAATGCTATTAAAGCTGGGGTTAAAGTTGGCGACAAGATCATTGAGCAAAGAGTCGGAAGGCCAGTTAACTGGATTATTGATTACAACAAACTCGGCCCCCCAAATCTATCGGGACAATATGATTTTTATTACCAAGGGGGAACTCTTGGTGTAGATAGTGTTGGAGAAACTTTAGATGTTGCAGAAATGTGTGGCATAGTAGAAAAGGGTGGAGCATGGTATACGGTAAATGGAGAACGTTTTCAAGGACGTGCAAAGGCTGTAGCATATTTAAAAGAAAATCCAGATGTTGTAGACAGCTTAATCGGAGAGATAAATGCCAAGCATTGATGAATTTCTTAATAAGCCAGAAAAAATATTTTCTCCAGAACTTGAAAAGCTAGGCGGAGTTAAGCCATGCAGCAAGTGTGACAAGGATTCAGAAGAATATTTTTGGGATGCGGTTAATATGACCATATCTTGGGAATGTCCAGATGGACATAAGAATTCATTTACGGTTCAGTAATGTCAGAAAGATCAGAAGTAAAACGTGATGGTGCTAAGGCTCAAAAAAATAGTGGCCGTGGTGATTATCAAAAAGGTGATGCCAAGTGGAATCAGTTCCTTGTGGACTACAAAGAAGCAAAAGCATCATTTAATTTAAATAAAGATGTATGGGCTAAAATCTGTACAGATACTTTTAAGGTAAGCAGGAATATGCACCCTGCCCTTAAAATTATTATCGGTGAGGATTCCAAGGTTCGTCTTGGAATCATTGAGTGGTCAGTCTTAGAAGACTTGATCGCATTCTGGGAGGAAAATAATAATGGCTAATCCAACAATTACAATCGTTGGTCGTGTAGGGCAAGATCCAGTTAAGCTTAACGGAGGCGGAGTTAGACTACGTATTGTATCTAATGACCGTGTGAAAAACGATTCAACTGGCAACTGGGATGATAAAGATACATCTTGGTGGACGGTTAAGGCGTGGAAGAGTTTGGCGGAACAGAGTATTGCTACTCTTAAGAAAGGCCAGGAAGTAGTTATAGTGGGTAAGATTTATGAAGAGACCTGGAAAGATAAAGAAGGCAATAGCCGAACATCTTATGACGTTAATGCAGACACAATTGCAGTAACAACATGGTCTCTATCAAAGAAAGAGTCTGCCCCAGCGTTCGATAACTCCTGGTCAGCCCCTTCTAAATGGGACATTACAGAAGTAGAAGTTCCATTCTAATGAGCGCTTTTCTAATGGGGTTAATGGTTGGGTTTGTAATTGGATACCCTGTAGGTCTATTTCTAGACAAGTGGGATAAAAGGATAAAGAATGGCTGAAGATAAAAATACTCTTGAGCTAATTAGCGATATCACAGAGTTTAATGATCTGCATGAGTTCATGAAAGATGAACACTTAGACAGGGCCCTTTCAATTGTGGTAAAATTGTTAATGAATCCTGATGTTCCATCAGCAAAAGCACCGCATTTAATTATGGAGCTTCAGGCAATGTCAACAAAGTTTGCAGTGCTTGCATCTGTATATTCTACAATTGCTAAGGACAAAGCGGGAACAGTAAACAATAATAAAAAGAATATATATTATTCTGTAAAAGAGTCCATAGACAAGTTAGTAGATGCGCTTAAATATGTTGTGAGGTATAACTCCTAAATGGGTAGAGATATAGTAAAGAATCTAAAGTTTAAAAAGCACACTGGCAAGTTTTTTGATCCAGAATTATTTGCCCAGTTGCTTGATGAGTCATATAGAAATACTAAACGTGCAGACGGAGAGATGACAAAGAAATCATTTAGCCCAAGCTCGCTTGGCTATGGACACGGAACATGCCCAAGGTATTGGTATATGGCTTTCTCTGGCGCAATGTTTATTGATGATAACGATGCGGTTGCTGTTGCTAATATGGCACAAGGCACACAGGCACACGAAAGACTTCAAAAACTTATTGCGTCTATGCCACAGTTTAAGGCAGAAGAAGAAGAGATTATTAACGAGTATCCACCAATTAGAGGATTCATAGACCTTATTATGGAGTACGATGGTGAAACCGTGATCGGTGAAATCAAGACGGCTAAACAAGAAGTGTGGGATACAAGGCAGTCCGAGATGAAGCCTACCGCTAATCATATGCTTCAGCTATTAACATACATGAAGCTTAAGAATGCTAAAGAAGGATTCTTTTTATACGAGAACAAGAACACTCAAGAGATCCTTGTTATACCAATTTCAATGAATGAAAGAAACACTAAGATAATTGAAGATACCTTTACTTGGATGTGTGAAGTTTGGGATAACTTTAAAGATGGTGACCTTCCAATGCGCCCCGCAGGTGCTTCAAAATCAAAGATGCCTTGCACATATTGCCCAGTTAAAAAAGAATGCTATTCAAAAGAAACACCTTTAGGTACTGTTCAAATTGAAAAGTTTGAGGTTCCTCTTGTATGATTTGCGAAAACAAAGAGTGTAAGAAAAAGTTTACACCCAAGACGCATAATCAAAAGTATTGCAAGGATGAGTGTTGTAGAATTGCGACTAATAAAAGAATCATGGAAAAGTATTATGAGAAAAAAGCAATTAAAAATGGGGCTGAAAGGCTTTGCAAGAAATGCAATATACAATTAAGCAGGTATAATAAGAATAACATATGCTCATCTTGTGAAAAGAATATCAATACTGGAAATGTTGAGTCTATTATAAAGAGGATAAATGACGTTAGCTAGTTTAAAAAAAATACAAGCCAATAGGGTGTTGGGAATAGACGCATCCACCAACTCTATTGCTTTTTGCCTTATGGAAAATGATATTCCTTTGAAGTGGGGAAAGATAGATTTAGTCGGGCAGGATATTTATGAGAAAATATATAACGCCAAACTAAGAATGAATATGATGCTTGAAGAATTAAAAAGTGATTATATTGCGGTAGAAGGTGCCATACTTGTCAGATCACCCGATGCTGTGATAAAATTGTCTTATGTCTATGGAGTTGTTATTGCTGAGCTTATGTCTACTGGGTCTAAGGTTATTACTATTAGCCCATCCTCGTGGCAGGCGTACATTGGCAACAAAAATCCGACAAAGGATGAAAAGTCTGCAATAAGATTAGCTAATCCAGGATACGCAGATTCCTGGTACAAAAATAAGTTACGCAATATAAGAAAGCAGAGAACTGCTGATTACTTTAACAGGAAGTATAATTTAAATGTGGTGGATTTTGACGTTGCAGATAGCTTTGGTATTGCACATTATGCTAACAAAATACTAACAGAGCGATGAAGTTATATCAAAGTAAAGATTGGCTACATAGAAGATATGTGGTTCAAAAGAAAACGGTAACTGAAATTGCCGATGAGTGTAAAGTCTCTGCTATGACCATACAGAGATACCTAGAACAGTTTAAATTAATTAGGAGACGATAATGCTAAAGGCGGTATATGAAGATGTTAGCAATTTTAGTTGCAGTGATTTATATTTAAGATCAGTAGGTGCACCAGCAGGTAATAAGATCTGGGGAGCATGCCATGAAATTGCACATATGTTAATTGAAAAGAATATCTCGTACGGCAACTCTGCCCTTGAGCCAGCAAGAATATTTTCAACGGCGGACTCAACAGAGCAATTAAAAGTTCGTATTGATGATAAATTAAATAGGGTAAAGAATAACCAAGGATATGCTGGAGACAATGATATTGATGATTTAATTGGATATTTAGTCCTATATAAGATTGCCAGGGCTAATTCTGATTGACATTTTAGTCGACTGAAAGTATACTGTATTAATGAGCGAAATAGAATTGTCAGAACATTTTGACAGAATGAACAGGGTAGTTGAAGAACTTCTAAAAGGAAGCACACCCACACAGATTGCCACCACTACAGGAATACAGCGCAAAGAAGTCCTTGAGCTAATCGATGACTGGAAAGACGTTGTCCATAATGATAGCAACATCAGAGATCGTGCCAGAGAGGCCATCTCGGGGGCGGATCAACACTATGCAATGCTTATCAAAGAGGCCTGGAAAACAGTAGAAGATGCAGACCAGTCTGGACAATTAGGAATTAAATCTGGTGCATTAAAGCTTATTGCAGATATTGAGACTAAAAGAATTGCAATGCTACAGTCTATTGGAGTATTAGAAAATAATGAAATTGCATCACAAATTGCAGAAACAGAGCGCAAGCAAGACATCCTTGTTAAGATATTAAAAGAAGCTACAGCAACATGCCCTAAGTGTAAGATGGAAGTTGCAAAACGATTATCCCAAATTACTGGAGTAATTGAATCAGTGCCAGTAGAAGAAGCCGATGTCGTTTGATTTTGCTGACCTTATCGACATGCTCGATGGAGAGGAGTTCGATGAAAAACCAGTCGATCTTAAAACGTTTGTTAGAAGTCCAGAATACCTTGGGCTTCCAGAACTTTCCGACTATCAGTACACGCTTATCGAAAAAAGCTCACAGATCTATAAAGAGTCAACGCTTATCAAGCTATTTGGAGAAGAAGAAGGAAGAATAAGATTTAAGCAAACCGCTAATGAAGTAGTTGCTCAATTAGGAAAAGGTTCTGGAAAAGATTACTGCTCAACTATTGCAGTATCGTATATAGTATATTTACTATTATGCCTTAAGGATCCAGCCACATATTATGGTAAGCCCCCAGGAGACAGCATTGATATTATTAACATTGCTATCAACTCTCAACAGGCAAGCAACGTTTTCTTTAAAGGTTTTAAAACACGAATCGACAAGTCACCTTGGTTTGCTGGAAAGTATAACGACAAGGCTTCAGAAGTTAAATTTGATAAAGCTATTACAGTACATTCAGGTCACTCAGAGCGTGAAGCTTGGGAAGGCTACAACGTAATTGTGGTCATCCTTGATGAAATTTCAGGCTTTGCTATTGATAACACAACAGGACATGAGCAGGCAAAAACAGGCGCAGCTATATATGATATGTACCGTGCATCTGTAGATTCCCGTTTCCCAGACTTCGGTAAGGTAATATTACTCTCATTTCCTAGATACAAGAACGACTATATACAGCAAAGGTACGATGCCGTAGTAGCACAAAAAGAAACTATTGTCCGTGATCATAAATTTAAAATGGATGAAGACCTGCCAGATGATACGCAAGGAAATGAATTTAGTGTTGAGTGGGAAGAAGACCATATCTTATCTTATAAAATTCCAAGAGTATATGCACTTAAGAGACCTACCTGGGAAGTAAACCCAGTAAGAAAAATTGATGACTTTAAGGTAGCATTTTTTACAAATCCTTTAGACGCATTGTCAAGATTTGCATGCATGCCCCCTGATGCTGTTGATGCATTTTTTAAATCAAGAGAAAAGGTTGAGAAGGCTTTTAATAAAGCACATCTTGCTGTAGATAATTTTGGTAGACTTGAAGAGTGGTTTATTCCAGATCCAGATAAAGAATACTTTATTCACGTGGACTTAGCGCAGAAGCATGACCATTGTGCGGTAGCAATGGGTCACGTAAACAAATGGGTAAATATTAAAGTTACCGACACATATTCACAGCCAGCCCCTATTGTTGAGATAGATGCAGTTAGGTTCTGGACACCAACAAAAGATAAGTCTGTAGATTTTACTGAAGTAAAAGATTACATACTTTCATTAAAGACACGAGGATTTAAAATTCGTGTATGTACCTTTGACAGATGGAACTCTCACGATATGATGCAACAACTAAAACAATACGGCATCAATACAGAGATTCTGTCTGTCGCTAAAAAGCATTACGACGATATGGCAATGATTGTGGCGGAAGAAAGACTGTCTGGGCCGCACATACAGTTACTAATAGACGAATTGCTTCAGCTTAAAATTATGAGAGATAGAGTTGACCACCCAAGAAAAGGGTCTAAGGATTTGGCGGACGCAGTCTGTGGAGCTATTTACAACGCTATAAGCAGAAGTAAATTTGATACAAACCAAGAAATAAATATACATACATACGAATCTATGAACTACGATAACGATTTTGGGACAGAAAATGATGGCGAAACAAGCTCATTCAATATGATAAGAGCACCAAGAATGCCAGGTAACTTGAGAGACGCAATGGACAGGATGCAAATAATATGAGTACGTATCAAGAAAAAGCTAAAGAGTGTAAGTGTTGTGGTAAGCATGTTCCTCTCCCTACTGTATTAAAAGAATACAATGGGGTAGTGTTGTGCCCGACCACATTTGCTAATGTTGTTGAATATAAAAGAATTTGGAATCTTGCTGGCTCTAGGCCAATGGGCAACATAAGAAAACATTTCTCAGAATACGTACAGCAAATAGTTGAAAGCTCAATTAATGATTAAGAATATATTTTATAGCCTATATGTATTCCTGTATAGAAAGAAAAAGAAAAAAAGAATTAAAGAAAAAGGGGATTACATTTACTAATGAATTTAAAAAATAGATTTCGTGATGCCCTGTTAGGAAAAGCTGATCTGTTTTATAACAGTAGTCAAAGAAATAATTTTCTGTACCCTAGCCTTCAAAATCTTTCTCAGTCACATACACACGGTCCTAATCTTTGGAGCCAAGCTAAAGAAGAGTACTACATAGATAAAGTACAAAATAAATGTCTTTACAAAGATCACCCAGATTATGATCTGTTCAGCAAAGAAAATTATTCTATAAATAGAAAGCTATATAGAGGAAGAAATTTTATTGAAGGTGCTCCTGCTGAAATTTTAGTTGCAGGGTGCTCGCAGACATGGGGAACTGGCTTGCCAGACTCTTTGATTTGGCCAAATATTTTAAAAGAAAGTTTAAATGTAAAAGATGTAGATAATTTAGGTCAGCCAGGAAAATCAATAAGAGGAATTGTAGAAATAGTTTTTTCTTATTTTAAAGAAGTTGGTCACCCAGAAAAATTATTTATTCTATTGCCACCACTGTGGAGATTTAGGTTGCCAAGAACTCCAGGTGTTATGGTTTCTCAAGAAACTCATAAAAATGATATTTTAATTGACGGCTCCGTTAACCCTGAATACCACGCTAAATTTTACAAACTGCCCCTGGTGCTGCATGAAGTAATTACAGAAGAAATTGCTTATGACCAATCTCTTATGTCTTTAAGGTTACTAGAGCAGTACTGCAAGCAGTCTAACATATTTTTAAGATATGGGTTCTGGGATCCAGACGAAAATTTATTCTTTAAAGAAATTGCTAATAAAAATAAATATTATGAAAGCTATACATCTATAGACTCTAGGTGGTTTAACGAAAAAACATTTAGTGGAGATCACCCCAATTGCCATAAAGATCTTGCAGACAATCCAAGTTACAGAATGTTTTGGGAAATAGCAAACGATTATGATCAACACAAAAACCCTCACATAGGGGCACACGCAAGCATTCATATCGCAGAAAAATTTTATGAGGAGACTTTAAATGGATAATCAAGGCGGCAAAAAATATATCGATTGGGATATAAAAGATGGCAAAAGAACAGCCGAAGCTATTTATTCAAACAAATTAGAAAATCAAATTTATGTAAATAGAGCTCCAACACTCAGCAAGTTGCTTAAGGAATGGAATAAAGATGATATTCATTACTATTTAAATAACTATGGATTCAGAGACAAAGATTTTTTTGAAGCCGCAGACTTATTGATAAACGGATGCTCTCAAACATGGGGGAACTCTTTGCCAAAACAATATAGGTTTTCGGACATTGTAGAAGATAACTTTTTGGGAACAGTCCATAATATTGCTTATGAGGGTAACTCAGTAGGCTCAGTTGTTCGCTCAACATTTGCTTACATAAAAGAATTTGGAAACCCAAAATACATTTATTGTATGCTACCACCATTTGAAAGGATTGAATTTATTCCAGACCCCAACACGCTTAATAAGTGGGACTGGGCAGAATATTATAAAAAGTTTAAAAAAACAGAAACGGAAGATATCGATTTTTCTCCATTACAGATTGCTACTGTTGATGTCTTTACCCCTATATACGCAAAAGCCCCATACGCAATAGAAGATGTCATGAACCCACAGTCAGCATATTTTATAAATATGCAAATGCTTTTAATGCTCGAACAATATTGTGACAATGCAGGTATTAAATTTATGTGGTCCTGCTGGAGCAACTCATATAGTGTAATGGATTTTGTTGCAGATTTACAAAAAAATAATAAAGATCATCAAAGCTATTTCCATATACCAATTTGGAATTGGCGCCTAGATAAAGAGAGAAAAGATATTTTAGATAGCTCAGGTTGTCACAAAGATTTAGAGTCGGAGGATAAAATCTTTTTTGATCATGCAAAAGATATTGGGAGAGTTGCAACCAGTACCCCTCACTGGGGTTCCCACAGGAACGCACACGTAGCAGAAAAAGTTTTATCTGAAATGAAAAATAGATGGGACGGGGTAGTAAAATGATTATTTTAGGAGTTAATGAAACCTCTCATGATGCCTCATTGTCTTTAATTAAAGATGGAGAGATACTCTTTGCGGGCCATTCAGAAAGATACAGTAAGCAAAAAAATGATTGGTATATTAATGATAGTTTAGTTAAGGACGCTTTGTCGTATGGGGTACCAGATCGTATAGCCTACTACGAAAAACCGCTTCTAAAGGCCTCCAGGCTATTTCTAAAGGGCGGTGCAGGAGACTGGAGACCAAGGTTTGATTTGCCAGGTGTGCCAAGAAAGTCTTTTAGCCACCACTACTCACATGCGTGTGCTGGATATTATACTAGCAAGTTTACAGATGCAGTTATTGTAGTTTTAGACTCTATGGGAGAATATAACACTTCTACAATTTGGACGGGCAAAGGCGAAAAAATTAAGTTAAAGTATAAACATAGTTACCCAGTGAGCTTTGGATTATTTTATTCAGCCTTTACTCAACTAATAGGATTAATGCCAAACCAAGAGGAATATATTATGATGGGTATGGCGGCATATGGGGACTGGACCAAATACTATAAAAAAGTTAACGATTATTTTCCTTCATATAATAATCAAAAATACAATTTTCATAACGGCATTACGGACTGGGGCTGGGTTTCAGAAGAAGATAAATTTGACATAGCAGCAGCAGCTCAAATAGTTTATGAGCAAAGACTTAACGATTTTATGCGTATGGCTAAATTAATTACTGGCAAGGACAACTTGGTGTTTATGGGAGGCTGTGCATTAAATTCATCAGCCAACACTCTGCTTTGGAAAATATTTAAAGACGTTTGGATTATGCCAAACCCAGGGGATGCTGGAAGTTCTTTAGGTGCCGCCGCAGCATTATATGGAAAGCATTTAGATTGGAAGACTCCATATTTAGGCTATGATATGGGAGGAACGTATCCTGTTAACGAGATACTTGCACAACTAAAAACAAATAAAATAGCAGCAGTTGCAGTTGGAAGAGCAGAGTACGGACCAAGAGCACTTGGTAATAGAAGTATTTTGGCTGACCCTAGAGACCCAGACATTAAAGATAAAGTAAATACAATTAAACAAAGAGAACAATTTAGACCTTTTGCTCCAGTAGTTCTAGAGGAATTTGCAAGAGAATGGTTTGATATGGATTTTACATCTCCTTACATGCAGTATACGGTTAAATGTAAGTACCCAGAAAAAATACCAGCAGTTGTTCACGAAGACGGAACCTCTAGAGTACAAACAATTAATAGAGATCAGCATCCAGATCTTCACATGCTTTTAAGAAAATGGTATTGGGACACAGGATGTCCAGTGCTTTTAAATACAAGTTTAAATATAAAGGGTCAGCCATTGTTAAATGATCAACAAGACGCTATTGACTGGCAGGCGCATTATGGATATAATATACTAACGGGCAACAATAGCTTAGTTGGTTAAAGCCCCGAACTCATAATTCGGTAATCGTAGGTTCAAGTCCTACTTGTTGCACAGAAGGGGGAAAAATGGAGCACGAAGATCTAGATTACTATATTGAAATAGGCGCAGTAGATATTAGCGGCGTAGACAAAGATGGAGAAATTTTATTTACTGTTACAGAAAAGGCAAAATATTTAGCACCTGATTTGTGGGAAGCTCATGTAAAATTTATAGACAAAGCACTGCTTGATCTTTTTAATAAGAATTTAATAAATGTAGAATATAATGAAAATTTAGAAGCCACCATTTCCTATACTCCCGAAGCGGAGTCCTTGTTAAAAGAAATTGGGTTAAGTCACAACGATGGGGATTAGCTCAGATGGTAGAGCGTCGAACTGTTAATTCGAATGTCGCAGGATCGATGCCTGCATCCCCAGCCATACCCTTGTAGCTCAGCGGAAGAGCAACAGACTTCTAATCTGTTGGCCGCAGGTTCGATTCCTGCCAGGGGTACCAGTAGACAATCTAAAAATATTTTGATATAATTATATATAGATCGCTCAATAGAGGGTCTATATTAAATTATTCGCTTGAAAGGGGAATAACATGGTAACACAATTCGCAATGGATCTATTTAATGATCCTTTTTTTATTGGCTTTAATAGGGACCTAGCCCGTCTAAATAGTGCACACAAAATCAACTCTCAATCATATCCTCCATATGATCTTCTTAAATTAGATGAAGACACATATAGGCTATCGCTTGCTATTGCAGGGTTTGCCAAGGAAGATGTTAGTGTTTCAGTAGAAGATGGAACGCTTATTATTAAGGGTGAAATTGTAGAGGTTACAGATGCAGAAATTGTTCACAAGGGTATTGCTGGTAGAAAGTTCGTCAGATCTTTTGCTCTAGGTGAATACATGGAAGTATCTGGTGCAGAGCTAAAGGACGGCATGCTACATATTAATGTTGATCGCATTGTTCCAGAAGAAAAAAAGCCTAAAGCAATTAAAATCAAGTAAGGTATAATAGAAATCTGCACCCCGTAACTGGGGAGTCGCAGATAGCGGGCCGTTACCCGCAGGATGGACCTGAGTATGTCCCCAAACTGCTCTTTATTATTAGTTAGGGAAAAATGGATCTGCATTGGATGTCAGTTAGAGATGATAGTGATTTAATTTCACTTAAACGGCTTTCCAATACCGTAAATGAAGCAGGATATAAATCCATTTTGCTTGTCTATCATTCTCTTTTGCCAGACTATATGATCAAGGTTGCACATATTATGGATCCAAAACATTCATTTAAATATATGTTTGCAATTAGAACATATGCGGTTAGCCCTGAGCTTTGCGCCATGATGATGCACTCTTTTCACGAGATAGATAAAAATAGGGTAATGCTAAACGTAGCAGCGGGAGACATGAAAGAAGATGAAGATAGTGTAAATAATATGGTATATATATCTAATCAAATGGAAACTAAGGATCAAAGAGTTTTGTACACAACAGAGTGGATAGAAAAATTTTTAAAGCATCCAATGCTAATAAAAAAGCCAGACATTGTTATTAGTGGAACTTCAGAGAAAACAATTGAAAACTCAGAAAAGTATGCTGACATGCACCTGGCAATGTTATCAACCTACAAAGAGGGTTTTACTGTAAATACAAAACGAAAAATGGCCTCAACCATAGTTATTATACGTGACACCAATGAAGAAGCAAAAGCGGTGGCCAATCAAGAAAAGAATTATATGATGCGTAACTCTATGGTATATGGTACAGAAGAGGCTGTCATAGAAAAACTAAAAAAACTTAGTCTTTTGGGGATAACCGACATACTTATTTCAGATAGCATATGGGATGATCAGCTTTACAGATTGCATAAAATGACAAAATCAGTTCAAGGGGTACTGTGATGCCAGTATACGAATATAAATGCTCATATGATGATGCACATGCAACAATGTCAGTACATAGATCAATTAAAGATGAGGATCCAGGATATACATGTGTTGAATGTGAGTCTGAAATGACTAGACACTTTACTCCGTTTGGCATCCAGTTTAAAGGTAATGGTTTCTATAAAACAGATAATCCTAAATAACATTAGTGGTATAATTATTAAGTAAGCAAAGATATTGCATTACTTAGGAGATACCTAGTTGACTAGAAAGTTACAGTATTTTTTAACCAGCCTTTTTATAATCGGCTGGCTTTTCCTTTTTAGTCCTAATTTTGCTAATGCTAATGAGCCACCAGCCCCCTCAGAGCAAGTTGTTGTAAGCCCAGCACAACAAGCGGTCAATACAGCAATCGCAACTGCAACGACAGAAGTTGCACAAGCCGCAGCTGCATCGGATACAGCAACAGTGACTATAGCCACTGCGGTTGAATCAGTAACAGCGTCTAACACTGCTGTAGCGGCAGCAAATACAGCGGTAGCAGCAGCGACGGCTGCGGTAGCAGAAGTATCAAATGTATCCTCAGCCGTAGAAACAGCAACAACAGTTGTTCAAACAGTTGCATCAACAATAGCATCTGTCACACAGGCAGTGGCTGCAATTCCAGTAACAGCTACAACTCAAACACCAGAAGTAATTACAGCACAGGCAGTAATTACTGCAGCAGTACCTGTAATTGAATCAGCAACGTCTACAGTTATAGCCACAGCAACTCCCTTAATGACAGAAGCGCCAACTACGGTTACTCAGGTAGCAACTGCAATTGCGGTAGAAGTTGCACAATCAGAGACAGCAACTACTTTAATTCAAACAGCACAAACATCTGTAGATACTGCCACAGCTACAGTTGCAACGGCAACCACGGCAGTAGCAGCAGTAACACCTGCACAGACAGAGGCTCAAACACAATTAACTCAAGCAAACGTAGCAATTAATAATGCTCAAGATGCAGTAAACGCCCTTGCAGCTACAATCGGATCAACAACAAATGTTTTGCCAAATACAGACGATGCTGGAATTAGAATGAATCTTCCATTTAATTTACAGATGGGCGGAGTAACATATAACAATGTTTACGTCGGGTCCAATGCCACTATTACCTTTGGTGTAAATGAAGGTGCAAACTATTATTCTACTCCAAATGCGCCTTCGATTTCTATAGCAGGGTATGACTGGACCACTTGGAGTAATGGATCTGGAATTACATATTCAACAACTACAAACACCCTTAGCGTTGCTTGGGATCTTAGAGTTTATCCTTTGCAAACAGCAGAGACACAAATGACTCAAGTTAGATTTAATGCCGATGTTAATCCAACAGATGGCGCATGGCAAGCAGATGTAAGCGTGACTGGACCAATACCAAATGGTGCTAGGTTTAATGTAAGAGAGACTACTAATGGTCCCATAACAGCTATTGATAACACAAGCACGACTACTGGATTTACTGGAACAATTAGTCAAGGATCTGCATTTACTCCCACTCCTGATCCAGACAATGCGACAGTCTTGGCAGCAATTGATACAGCAAATGCACAAATTGCTACATTAAACTCAGCAGTTACAGCTATTGTTGCAACAAATACAGCAAATACAAATACAGTTATTGCACCAATTGCAACTGTTTCTCAAAATACAATTACATCATTAAATAATGCAAGCACAGACTTAACTAATAAAGTAGCGGCAATTGCAACAGTTTCTGTAGCAGTAGAAAAAGTAACTACAGCACCTACAATAGTGGCAGCAGCTCAAACAGTAATTGATGCAGTTCCTGCACCAGCGCCCTTGCCAGCCCCTGCTCCACCTGCACCAGTTGAACCACCAGTAGTCGTGCCACCTGTAGACACTACACCCGTAGTTGTGCCACCTGTAGACACTACACCAGTAACTACCACACCAGTTGATACCACACCTGTAGAAACAGAGCCAGTTGATACAACACCTGTAGAAACAGAGCCAGTGGAAACAGAACCAGTAGACACAGAACCAGTGGACACAGAGCCAGTAGAAACAGAACCAGTGGACACAGAGCCAGTAGAAACAGAACCAGTGGACACAGAGCCAGTAGAAACAGAACCAGTGGACACAGAGCCAGTGACGGGATCAGAAGAAGATGTAACAAATACAGTTGATGATGCATTAGAAGATGGTAAAATTGATAGTACAGAAGTTGAAGAAATTGCAGATGCAATGTCAGCAGATGGAGAAATTGATTCAGAAGAAACAGATCAATTAATTGAAGCATTAGCAGAAGATGGAAAAGTTTCTGTAGCAGATCAAGAAGCAGTATTGGAAGCGCTTGCGTCAGATGGTGAAGTTTCACAAGAAGACGTTGCAGCAATTGTTGAATTAGCTAATTCAGATGGTAAATTATCCGAAGCAGAAAAAGATATTGTTGCTGATGCATTAATTCAATCAGTTCCAGAAGGTGAAAATCTTACTAAAGAACAGGTAGCGGAAGCTGGAATTAAGTTATCAGATTTGCCAGCAAGCACACCAGTTGATGTTAGAACATCTGAAAATGGTGACTCAGTTGTAATTACTGCAGAAGTTGCAGTACAAGTAGAATTAATATCTGATCCAGCAGCCTTTGCACAAGAGTTATTTAATGACCCAGGAGCAGCACTACAGGCCCTTGGAAGCATAGGTGCAGATATGACAGAAGGCGAAAGAGAAGAAGCAACTGAAATGGTTGTAGCAACAGTTGTAGCAGCAGGAGCGGCAATTAACGCCGCAGCAGTTGCCACAGGAGGAGCCACTGGAGGTGGCACAGGGGGCGGAGGAAGTTCTGGTGGAGGCTCAGGAGCAAATTCACCAGGTCAAGGAGGCAGAAGAAAATGGTAAGAATAATAAAGAATATCCTAAAAGATATGGTTGACCAAGCATGGACCCTTCTTGGAATGTTTATTGCTTGGGTAGTTCTGGACGGAAGCGCAAAGACAATTGTAGGTTATGGAATCATGGCAACAACTGCTCTTTGGATAGTTACAAGTCCAATTAGAAATAGAAATGAGGAATAAAAATGGCAAAAGCATATATTGAAGAACCAACACAAGTAGGATCAGGAGCAATTGCAAACATAAATAATATTTTTATGAGAATAATTGCAGTATTTGCAGCATCAGGATTGTCCGTAATTGGAGCAGGTGCAGTGGTGGGAATTGAAACCTATAAGGCAGTAATATTAGCAGGAACTTTAGGAGTAGCAACTGTAGTTGAAAGACTAGCAAGAGGCTTCCTAGATGACGGCAAGCTGACTGTGGCAGAAATTAATGCAGCATTTTCAGCGGTGGACAAAAAAGCAAAATAAATGCTATAATACATATAACCTTAAAGGAGGCATTAAATGTCAAATAATATCCACCCAAACGCAGCCAAAGTTGTGGCTGCAGCAAAGAAATATGCTGATGAAAAGTATGCAGAAGGAAAGAACAACGATACAGTTTTTGGTAAATGGTATGGAATGAATAACCAGCCATGGTGTGCTATGTTTGTTTCAGGATGCTTTAATGATGCTGGCCTGGTACATTTAGTAGCAGCTTCAACAAAGAAAGGCTTTGCATCATGCGATGCAGGAGCACAGTGGTTTGCTAAGAATAAGAGAATTGTTCCGATTGGTCAGGCACAAGCAGGAGATGTTGTATTTTTTAACTTTGACAAAAATCCGACTGACACAGAGCACGTTGGAATTGTTGTAAAGAATGACGGAAAGAACTTGCATTGCTATGAAGGAAACACTAGCGGAGATTCAAAAGGATCACAGGCTAATGGAGACGGAGTATTTCTTAAAAAGAGAGCATACAGCCTAGTAATGGCAGTTGCTAGACCAGATTGGGATGCACCTGCAAAAAAGGCGGCACCAAAGAAGTAATGTACGAATACCATGTTAAAAAAGTAAATAACGTAGTAGACGGAGATACAATAGACGTAGAAATTGATCTAGGCTTTGACATATCATTTAGTTCAAGAGTTAGGCTGGCTGGAATTGATACTCCAGAAAGTAGAACAAAGGATAAGGCTGAAAAGATTTTAGGCCTTGAGGCTAAAGAGTATGTCAAGTCTAAGATTAAAGATGCTAAAGACGTTGTTATTAAAACAGAAAAGATGGATTCATCAGAAAAGTATGGAAGAATCTTAGGCTGGTTGTATCTGGATGGATCAACAGTCTCTGTAAATGAACAAATGATTGCTGATGGCTACGCCTGGGGTTACTTAGGAGAAACTAAAGTCAAAGATTTTGAAGCGCTTGCAAAGATAAGATCTAAAAAGAAATAGAATTATTTATTTTTATGATTCTCTAAAAATTCAAGAGTTGTTTGAACTTCTTGATGTATTCCATTTCTTGCATTAGTGTATCTTTGGTTTTTATAAAAATCATCTGCATTTCTGTCAGCAGGCCAGAAAAAAGAAATAAGATTGTTTCTTTCTCCAGATAAAACTGGTGTTACTTCATGTGGAACTTCTTCGTCACCAGTAAAGAATATAAAGGTTCCTGGATTTGGTTTAATCTTAAAGTTTTGGAATGGAAAGTTTAGCTCTCCACCCTCACAGTCGGAATAAAAATATAACAGACCAGATCTGTCCGCATCGGCACCTGGCCTTTCTATAAGCTCGTCTTTTGTTGAAACAAATCTGTTATCCATGTGTAAAACATTTCGCCCACCAGTAAGCATCTTGCTATAAAATGCTGTTTTTAAATCGTATTCTTCTTTATAGAAATCAGATATTACTCTTGACATCATTGGGCAAATCATTGAAAGCAAATCAATTGCAACGTTGTACCAAGGGTCGTTATTGTAAGCAGCGATTGTTCTTGTTCTACCGACCTGCTCTGCGTTCTCACCAGCACTAGGACCAGAATATACTGAAGGCCCAGCTTTTTGATGACTCATATCAACATGAGGATTAATAGACTTGTATATAAACATTGCCGTGTCTGGAGAAATAAAATCTTCAATGATGTGAATTTTTCCGTCTATGCTTTTGATGTTTTTCATATATATACTATACCATATTTGTGCTATAATTGATACATGGAAAAATATTTAATTAAGGTCAATATTGATATAGAGGTTGAAGCCTTTAATGAATCTGATGCAAAAGAATATGCCCTTGACGTATTAAATATAGATAATGAAATTAAACATATAGATATTTTAAAGATAAAAAAAGTCAAATAGTCTATTGACAATATAGGCTCAAATATTATATAATAGGATATAGGCGGAACTAACAGATAGGAAAAAAGTGCTAGTTTTGACGCCTAAAGGAGTTGATGTCTTTATTAAAAGATTCAGCTCTAAAGACAGACAGTCCTATTGGGACAACTATAATCTCATTATATGGAAAAAGAACCCGACTGGATTCTCTAATAAAAATGGATTATTTAAAAATAATTCTTGGGGAATTGCAGAAAATTTTCCTATAAGTACAGACGGAACATGGAAGATGTCGGACAAATATGTCAAATATTTTAAATGATCTAGGTGTAGAAGAGAATGACTTTAAGTGGTTTGATATCGCCATATGCAGGGGCATGGATACAAATTTATTCTTTGATAAATATGAATCCGATCCAGTAATAGCTGCAAGTATTGATGAAGCCTGCTTTAGTTGCCCAGTCTCTAAAGACTGTTTTAATTCAGGCTCTATGAATAACGATCACGGAGTATGGGGCGGGATATATCTAAACTCTGGCGAGATAGATAAGGTTAAGAATATTCACAAAACAAAAGAGTTTTGGCAAAAGATAAGAAACAAAAATGGTATTTAACCGTGGAATTTATAAATAAAGATAAAGACCACTTTAAGTATGGTGTAAATGAATGGACGGGTGAACCAAATAAGCCCGTCTTTTATACTACAGAAATGGCAAAAAAAGTCAGGGAAATCAAAAAACCTGATATGGGTTTGCAAATGGACATAGTAAAGTATCCACAGTTTTTAGCAATAAGACTATATGAAGACAATTTTTTGAAATACGAAGGTGTTAAAAAAGAAATGGTAATTGATTATGTTGGAAAAGTTAAAAAGCTAATCGAGTCTTACGGGGTAAGATGCGAACTAGAGGGGGTACCAAGTGCGAGAATATTACGAAGTAATTAAGATCGTTTTTATTCATGCAGAAAGACTATATGGATCAGTCGAAAGCCTGGGTATATATGCATCAAAAGTTAAATACCAAAAAGATGGTATTGAAATAGAAGAAGTGTTAGAAAATGATGAGTTCACGATAATGGATGAAATTGTTTTTGAGCACGAAGAGGAATCTAATTAATGGAAAAAATATTATGTTACTGCTGTAACAAGACAAAAAATAAGCTAAATGTAAAAAAATCAATCTTGATGCCAATTAATCTATTAATGTGTGAAACATGCATATCTTCTAAGTTTGAGCCCCGCTGGGTAGTAATTTTGGCGGGCAGGCAACTAGGATCTGAAGCGGTTAGAGAGTTTATTATTAAAAAGCGATATGTTGGTAATGATATTATTGCATCGGAATTGCTTGTATAATTAAGTATTAGCACTCATTTTGGGGTATAATTAAACTATTATGAGTATGGACGCCAATTCTGTTATTATTGTTATTATCGCATCAGTATTGAGCGGTATAGGCACAGCCATGTTTAATGGAATAAAAGAATCCAGAAGAGAAAAAAGTAGAAAAATTGAGCGTGAGCAAGACCTGCTCAAAATGGAATTAAAAGACCTTGAAATCAAGCTATATAAATTAGAGAAAGATCTAATTGAATGGCGAGATAAATATTATAATGCTATCCAGGAGCTTATTGAGGTTAAAGGCGAGCTTGAAAATTGCCTAGTTGAATTAAGCCATATTGCTCATCACGAGGACTAGCGTTTCGAATTTATATTTAGTATACTAGTAGTATGACCTGTATTGTTGCTATCGCCCAAAATGGTGTTGTCTATATGGCTTCCGACCATGCCGCTTCAGATGATAAAACGGGCTGGATTCTTGCAAGAAAAGAACCAAAGGTTTTTAAAAATGGTCAATACGGAATTGCATTTACAGATTCATTTCGTATGGGACAAATCCTGCAATACATGTGGACTCCCCCAAAGTACACTCCAACCAAAACAAACTCTGGCTTAGATAAGTTTATGAGAACTAAGTTTATTGATTCCGTTAAGGCTGCATTTAAAGATCACGGCTACGGAAGCGTTGGATCTGCATCAGAAGAAGACACAGGTGGTATTTTTATTGTTGGTATATGCGGTAGGCTTTTTACTGTAGATGAAGACTTCCATGTTGGAGAAAACATAGTTAACTATATGGCGGAAGGCAGTGGTGGAATGTTAGCGCTAGGAGCACTGCATGCAACAAAGAAGCAACAAAACCCAAAGGTACGCCTAAAGGCTGCATTAGAGGCAGCAACCGAGTTTAATATGAGCGTATCCGCCCCCTATACATACATCCAAGTTTAAGGTATAATAGAAGTATGAAGTGGACCATAGCAATTTTATCTGTGTTACTGGTATACCTTGTGTATTCAAAGATTAAATACAAGGTCCAATTGTTCTTGGAAACCTATGAGATATTTCTTGTAGACAAAGAAGATGTTGAGCGAGAAGGCAATCATACTGACGATATATTAAATCTTCGTCCAGAAAGCTATGACAACTCTATGGATATAAGAGGGACTCCAACTCACCTATGTCCATGCGGATCACAAATATGGAACTTAAAAGTTATTTTTGAAGATTTTGAAATTGCTACATATTTCCTAGATATGGAATGTGTTAGTTGCGGTAGTGTTGCAACAGCACCTACCCCCGTAGACAGAAAGGAATAACTATGAGAAAGTCAGAGAGACTAAGACTGCTGGAAATGCAGGTAGTCAGACTTGAAATGATGGTTGAGTTATACACACAAAGCTTAACTAATCTATTACAATCTCAAGGCCTACAGACACCTACCAACTTAGACGCTGGTAAATGGTATAAGGCTAAATTAGATACACTAGACAACGAATAGTCTATTGACAATCTGTCAATATTTAGTAGAATAGGTAGTATGAATAAAAAAATAATCACGGCTTTAATAGCCTTAGCACTAGTTTTACCTACAACTGCAACTGCTGCTGTTAAAAACAACATCGGTAATAAGTCAGTACAAATTCCAACAATAGCAATCCTTGACACAGCGATTGACACATCTTTACCAATATTCAAAGACAAAATTATTTACGAGGCATGCGTTGTTCAATGGAGCTCATGTCCTAACGAACTTTCTGTTATGGAAGGCCCAGGATCTGCTACATTAAAGCCAGAGTGGCTTTTGAAGAACGGCTTTGATCATGGAACACAGATGTCATCCCTTGCGGTAATGACAAACCCAAACATTAATATTGTTTTTGTTAAGGTAATCGGCACAAATATTAATGGTTTAAGGCAGGCTGCTGGAGAAGCAACTGTATATAACGCATTAGAATGGGTAATTCAAAACAAAAATAAGTTTAACATTCAAGCAGTTTCTATGTCTCAGGGCCACCACAACCTTGCAACTGGATCAGATTATTGTCCTAAAACACCAATAACTGAATCAAAAATTGACACATTGAAATCAATGGATGTTGGAGTATTCTTTCCAACAGGTAATGCTAGAGACTATTCAAGAATTGACTGGCCTGCATGCATCCCATCTGCAATAGCAATTGGGGCTACAATGCCAGCAAAGACGGTTGCGGTTTATAGCAACTACGACCCTAAGCTAACAGATTTTTTTGCACAGGGAACAACCCAAGCAATAACTGCAGGCGGAAGAACTATCAATGTTGCTGGAACATCCAATGCAACTGTAATTGCAGCAACCTCTTGGGCAACAATTAAGGCTGCAAAGCCAACCCTTACATATGCACAGATATATGATTTGATTTCTAGAACATCAATTAATACATCTAGTTCCAAGGTAACTTCGGGTAAATTAATTAACCTAACGGGCGCTCTTAATGGCTGATCAGTTAACCATACTTGAAGAAATCATTAAAGAAATTGGTGAGGAGTTGTACCAGAAATGGTACAACGCCCTTGCTATAGAAGATAGAAATGAAGAATCTTCAAGAGCAATGTCTGTAAATGCAGGCGAAACTGCATTTTGGGTTGTTCAAACATTTATGAACAAGTTCAATAGTGCAGCAGATGAACTAAAGGGAGAGTAAGTTGATAGTTACAGATGAAAGCTTTGACGGGGTGCTTCAATCTCACGATTTAGTGCTCATTGATTTCTGGGCTCCTTGGTGTGGTCCTTGCAAAAAGATCTCACCGATCCTAGATGAAATATCAAATGAGCGTGGATTTTGGGTTGGAAAGTTAAATATTGATGAGAATCCTATTAAATCAGCAGAATACTCTGTAACCTCTATACCTTATATGGTACTATTTAAGTCTGGGAAGCCAGTAAAACATATTGTCGGCGCTAAGCCAAAACATCTAATGCTGGAAGAAATTTCAGAATGGATCTAGAATTTGATTCAGAAGATGCTAATCATTTAGAGTTTGAAATATGGCTTAAGAATGGTTATGATCGGGGATGGATATCAGATGTATTTTGTGATACACATGACGGTCCACCAATGTCAGATGAAGAAATGCAAGAATGGGAAGAAGGCGGAGATCCCTGCTCGTTTCATGTAAAGATACATGAATTACATTAAGTTTCTGTTTCATATAAGAGGCAGAAGAAATAAGGAGAATAAATTAAATGAACTCATTTAAGAAAGTATCGCTAATCATCGCTGCAGCCCTGACTAGCACAATGCTTGTATCGCCAGCAGCTAACGCTAACGCTGGAACTGTCACACTAACGGTGGCGGGATCTGCAGCAACAGGTGGAACAGTAGTAACAACTCCTGTATCACTACCAGTACCAGCAGATAACAGTGTAGATGCAGCAGATGCATTGAAGATTGCCGTAACAGGCGTAGACACTGGAACAGCAGTAACAGCAGTTGCAGTAAATGCAACACTTGTACCTGCTCTAGCAGCAACTGGTGCAGCAGTAACAGCATCATCTGGAACCTCAACGCTATCAATTGCAACAGGAACTGGAACATCAGCAGACTTTTATGTATATACTAAAAGTACAGCAGTAGGATCAGTATCGATTACTCGTGCTGGAACTACAACAGTTTATTATGTACAAGGTACCGCAGGTGCTTTGAACTCAATTACACTAACCGCTCCTGCATCAGCAGCAGCAGGTACATCACAGGTGCTTAAGGTATCTGGTTTTGACGTGTTCGGTAATGCAAAGGGTGGAGCCACAATTAATACTTTGGTTTCAAGCTCTGGAGCAGCATTGGCAACAGCGCTGACAACTGACACAGCAGTAGCAACACTTGGAACAAAAGAGCAGACAGTAACAGTTCCTGCAACTGGTTCAATCACAGTAGTTGCATACGCAACAGTAGCAACAGCCGTAACAGGTTTAGCAGCACCAGTCGGTTCTGTAAGCGCTACAATTGTAGTACGTGATATTGCAGCAGAACTTGCAGCAAAGAATGCAGAATTAGCAACAGCTAATGCAGCACTCAAAGCAGCACAAGATGCTCTAGCAGCAGAGAAGGCAGGACGTGCAGCCGATAAGGCAGCATCAGATTCTGCAACAGTTACCGCTAAGGCAGCTTCTGATCTTGCAGCAGCAACAGCAGCAGCAAAGTACAAGGCTGAATACAATGCACTTGCAACTAAGTGGAACAAGAAGTTCCCTAAGCTAAAGGTTGCACTAAAGAAGTAAATCTTCTATTAAAGGGGCAGGACTCAAGGGTCTTGCCCCTTTATCATATAAATGATAGAATAGGTATATGGATAAACTCATAGAGTACCTAGATGAAAACCATAGAAGAAAAATTGCGGACGAGATAAGATATTTAGAATTGCCTCCAGAGTGGAGACCGTATGAAGTTATACGATATATAGTAGGGATTATAGAAAAGAAAAATGGCCAAGCATCACGACAAAATTAAAAAGGCTTTAGAGCAAAGAATTGCAGCAACACCTAACGGTGCAGGATTTAAGAAGCCAGGTTCCATGAATAAGAAAAAGACAGGTTACCGTGGCCAAACAGCCAAAGGATCCAAATAGTGTTTGGTGAAATATGCGAAATGGACGGATGTAATAATAAGTCCACTAGGATAGCTGCAAAAAAAGAAGGAATGATTATAGATATATGTGACCAATGTTGGCACAATCAGTTTAAAAGTTAAGAGGAATAAAATGGAATCATCTAAGAGAAGTTTATACAAATCATTGTCTTGGCCTGTAGTTCACATTTTTTTTGTAGGAACATTAGTTTACTTTTTTGAACTGCTTATTACTGGAGAAGCACACTGGGAGTATGCTGGTACATTTGCAATAGTTTATACCTTATGCGAAGCCCTAGGGTTCTTTCTACACGAAAGAGCATGGAATAAATACGGTAATAAGATTAAATAATGAAAGTTTTGTCAGATAGAATTTTTATAATTGAAGATTTTTTATCTGATGATACATGCGATTTTTTAGTCAAAAGCTTTTCAAATAATTTAATAAAAGCTCCAGAATGGACAAACGGATCTGGTGATTATTCAGGTGGGGCCAGCAAAGGTTTTTGGAAAGAGGGAGTTTTTGCAGGACCATCTTATGGATACAAGCATAGACAGATAGAGCTTTCCGCTACTAATAAAATAATCCCATATGACGGTGATAACGATTTATCAAAAGATTTATTAACTGGCGTAGGAGTTTTGCAAGAAAAAGCAGTTGCAAATATATTTAAAAAGGATATACATCTTGATCATATGTTATATTGCCATATGATTCCTGGGGCAACTAATAAATTACATTCAGATAACTGGCTAGATATTCAAGAGGAAGATCATTCAGGATTGTTATATTTAACTGACGATTATAAAGGAGGTTTACTCCAATTTCCAGACCAAGAAATATCTCTTAAACCTAAAAAGGGAACGTTTATATGCTTTAAGGGAGATGCCGATTTGCCACACGAAGTCACTGAGGTAACCGCTGGAAACCGCATAAACCTAATAACATTCTATTCGATTAGATCTTAGTTTTAGTCTATTAAAACAATAAATGCTATAATAGACAGATGGATGGATTTCTAGACCCATCTAAATACAACCTATAGGAGTAATACAATGACAAACGGAAATGATTTAACAGGATTCAATGAAGTAAAGGCACCAACAACAACAGCCTGGAATGGTGAGCAATATGCAGCAGATCCTGCAGCAGCGTTCCCATCAACAGACAAGTCATCACAAGATGGCGCAGGACTAGGCAACGGCGGTAAGTAATAATGTGCGTTGAATGTGGTTGCGAATCATTGGGTAGTGAAACTGGTATTGTTCCAGTAACTATTACTGATGTTTCAAGAGATGGAGAGTCAGGATTAACACTATCAATGACCTCTACCCCTGAGCAGACAAGACAATTTATTAATGAGTAACTTTCAAAAAGAAGATGGTACTGGAATGACTCCACCAACTGGAGCAGGATCAGCATCTGGAGCGGTAACAAGTCGTGAAGCTACAAGAAAATATCCAAAGCAAGGCATTAAGCCAAGAATGAAGATAGATGTTAATAGTCACGGAATACGCAGAGAGACATCATTAGATCCAAAGCCTAAAAAGACAAGACCAAAGAAGGTCTAACTATATATTAGATATAGCCCCAGTTACGGGGCTATATTTATTTAAGGATAACAATGTGCAAAAAATGTGGTAATTGTTCAGCAGAACATAATGGAAGAACTATAGATGATGCTATAGATGAAATCCTTGACTCTCCAATATAAATATTATATAATAGATAAATAGTAGAAAGAAGTTTAAAATGTATTGGTCGTATATATTAGCTGCCATTGGTGTGGCAGGCATATTTTTTGTGGGGCGGAAAACAATATGGGGATGGCTCATACTATTATTTAATGAAGTATTATGGATAACATACGCCCTATTAACTGACCAGTATGGATTTATCTTGTCAGCAATTGCATATGGTATTGTTTATATTAGATCCTACATACACTGGAAAAGAGAAGAATAGTGATGCAAAAAGTGCGGCGAAAAGAGAGAGCATGTTAAGAATTAAAAGTATTTTTTGCAAAATTAAAGGACATGTACTAGTAATGGCAGGCTCGTGCCCGTACACTGGATCAACCTATGAATACTGCGAAAGATGCACGGCAATGATTCCTGTTCAGAAAGCGGTTTAAAATGTTAACTGATTTAGTTGAAAGATACCTTATGCGTCCTAAACGCCTCAGAGAGGCAATACAAGCGGTTGTTCACGATAACGATGAACTATTACGCATCATTAAAGAACACGAACAAGATGATACTCCAACCAATCTTACGTGGTCTGAAGGCGACAGATGGTATGGATGGACATACAATAGTAACGCCAAGCGTTATTACTTTGACGACATTGGCAATGAATCATTGATGGGGCTATGGGAAGATCAATGGGCTAGGGAAAAAGAAGTTGCCAAATCATCTTTATTTGAAAATCAGGTAGATTTTGAATGAGAAAACTTTTAGACGGGTCGGAAGTTCCAGAAACTGATAAACCAGTAGATCTAACAATACATACTAAGGCTCCATCTAAATGGCTTCTAATTGATCTAGAGACTGGTCAGGAGTATGTTGGATCAGAGGAGCCTAACCTATATGGTAAATGGAAACGAATTAAAGATAAGTCTCAATGACAATAACCGTTAGCGCCTATTGTGTTTTATGTAAAAAAAATGTAGTGGGTAAGCTAAATGAGATAGTAGCTTTAGAGTCAGGCAAATTGCTTTATATAGGGGAATGCCCTGACTGTTGCTATCAGATCAAGAGAATTATGAATAAGAAAATGGTATACTAGATTTATGAGTAAAGAAGGATATAAGCCAACGTCAGGGATGCAATCTGCAGCCCGTAGAGCAATTAAGCTTAAAGAGCAGGGTAAAGCAAAAGGTGCAGGAACCTCTGTAGGCTGGACAAGAGCAGGACAATTAGCAAGAGGCGAAACCTTAAGCCTATCCACTGTAAAGAGAATGTATTCTTATTTCTCTCGTCACGAAGTGGACAAGCAAGGTAAAGACTGGGATAACGCAGAGAGCCCATCAAATGGTAAGATTATGTGGTTAGCATGGGGCGGGGACGCAGGATTCTCTTGGTCCAGAAAAATAGTCAACAGGGAGAAAACAATGAAGAAGAATTTAGAATTAAACGAGATCGTAGAAGAGATTAAAGATATGCTCGATGATGTAGTTAATCCAATTACTGAGGTAATTGAGGTAGAAGATGATATGGCAAAGTCAATTGATCCTAAGCCAGAAGATGAAATGGACAACACAAAAGGATGCAAGTGTAACGGATGCGCTGAATGTATGACAAAGGGCGGATGCGACGACGAAATGTGTGCAGGCCATGACAACATGTACAAGGCAGAAGAACTTACAGATGAAGAGATCTCAAAAGGATACGAATCAGATAACGAAGAAGAGGACAACTGGGATAATATCCAGAAAGCATGCTGGTCTGGCTACAAGCAAGTAGGAATGAAAGATAAGAACGGCAGAAGAGTTCCTAATTGCGTACCAGTAAAGAAGTCTATCTTTGGATCAGAAGGACCTCAAGACCTAATCCCTAGAAACAAGTAATATGGGTATCCTAGATAATCTTGAAGCATATATGGATATTGATCCAAAGGACGAGAAATGCCATTACTGCACAAATAAGGCCAAGTATACAGATGTGGCTGAAATAGCTAAACAAGGCTACGCAGTCATAGGGGTATGCCAATGCCACTATATTCAAGATGTAAGTAGTTAAATAGTACTATATAGGCCCGAATAGTGAAAAAGTTCGGCGGTAGAGACCCCTTGACGGTACCCGTCATAAATGTTATACTGAATATATGATTCAGTCATTAGAGATACCTGATCCATTTGCTACATTTGTGGCACACAAGTATGCCAATTTCAAAGGTATGATATATGACTATTTTGCTAGAGAATGGTATTTAAAGACGGCTTGCTGTGGTGAAGAGCTTTATGCTCCTAATAAAAAGACTATGAATAAGATCAGACTATATCATACTCGTAATGAATGTATGGGAGGGTACTAAATGATATTAACCGATAAGGCAATCAATAAGGTAGCAGAGCTAATTAAAGAGTCTCAGATAAGCACACCTGGAAGACAACAATTCTTAAGAATATCTGTTCAACCTGGTGGATGCTCAGGGCTTAGATATCAAACATATTTTGACTATGAAGAAAAAGAGGGAGATGTAATCTATCCTTTTGAAGGCTTTGATCTTAGATTAGATAGAATGTCGGATCCATACCTACAGGGCTCAAACTTAGATTTTGTAGACACAATTGAGAAGCAAGGCTTTACGATAGATAACCCTAATGC
>Ga0255110_1000031_pt1 | contig 39856 bp, 52 predicted proteins | sample Law_Miss_RepC_8h_FD_188479 | JGI IMG/M metagenome (GOLD analysis project Ga0255110, IMG submission 188479) | Freshwater microbial communities from St. Lawrence River, New York, United States - Law_Miss_RepC_8h | ecosystem: Environmental > Aquatic > Freshwater > River | place: USA: New York... | reverse complement strand
CCGGATACCATCTAGAGACGACCTCAAGGCCGGAACTAAAGGAACCTTTCAAAACTCAGTAAACTACTACACGCAGAACGCGTGGTAATTTATAAACCTACCGCCATGGGCGTGGTCTTCGATGACATGTAGGTTCTCATCAAAACCTCAAAGAATGCAACAACAAGCATCAAAAACACGTAGCCATTTTTTCCTATCCCTTGCGAAGAGCTTCTTAAGAGCTGCAGGATGTGTATGGCTTTATCTAGGTGACTACCAAGTAGCTGCCGGATTATTCATAGTAGCTGAGTCTTTCGGTATACTAGAAGAACTATAATACCCCCGAACTGCGAGGAACGACCGAAGGTGGAGCGATACCACCCGCAGTTACTAATCAAAAACTCAAGAGCGAGAGTTCAAACGCACCAAACCTATGTCAACTAACACATCCGCAAACCTACAGGTGCATGTCTTCACGTTAGACAATGCCCTAAGCTACCTAAAAGAAAATTTACAAACCGACGCCGATTTTAGCGGTGACAATGGCCCCGACTATCTTGATGATGAGGCCGATGGATACGATTCAAATTTGGAATACTACCTAGAAATGTTTTGGTCAAAGCATAAGCCCAAAGATGCTGCTAGCTTGAATACCTTCTTCGACAAGTTCTTCAGGTTTATGCAAGAAAGGGACCAATACTATTTACAGATTGAATTCGACCTTAAGTTTATTGGCGACCAAATAGTCCTCTCAGTCATGATGGCGTGTGAGTGCTAGAAAATACCCCTGAGCCGAGAGAGTGGTTAAGGCAGAGCGATACTGCCCTCGGTTCCTAAAATTTAAACACTATGAGCCTACAAAATGCAGTTATTACCGCAGAACAAAATGGCGGAGTGTCTTACAACATCCAACACGGATACATAAACCCTGAGACGGGATACATGGTATCGTTGGAAGGCTTTGAAAGGCAGTCCCCCGACCTGACATATCACAATGTGCTAGGATATGTCAACGAAAACATAGATGCCTTTAAATCGAATTCTTTTGTCGGTTTATGGCTCGATGAAGGAATTTGGTATATGGATGTGTCTTTTTGCTTTGAGGGGCTAGAAGAGGCCTTAAAATTCGCAGAAGACAATAATCAGAAGGCCATATACGATAACGCTAACAAAAAAAGCATATACTTATGAATGAACTAATAGAACTAATCAGGAGGCATGACTTTTGGTACATGATGTCCGATGACTCAAACGTTTACAACAAAGGTGCCGAAGAGTCTTTAAAGATTCGCCGTGGCCTTAAAGATTTTCCTAAGCAGGAGGTTCTAGATAACCTACCTGAAGTGTATCATAAATTTATTGACCCGTTCTATGTATAAATTAAATGGAGTAGAAGAGCGCAACGCTATGATGAAGCGCAAGACTAGAGTATACGATGTTCAAAACAAAATACTAATCGCCGAATTCGATACCATCAATGAGGCCTCTAGGTACACGGGTGTTAAGTGTTCTAACATACACGCCTGCATGAAGTATAAGTACCGGTCACATAAGAATCGACTAGGCATAACAATTACATTCAGATGATACTAATAATTACTTCCGTTATTTTTGCCATTGTTATTGGCAATGATGCACTTAGTCCTGAAACTAATTTAGACTAACCCCCGAGCCGGCAACCTTTAGAGGTTATGGTACTCGCTCTACCGCCGGCTCCTACACTAAAACTTGAAACATGAAAAGTAAATTCGAAGAAGTCATGGATGCCATCAGCTCGGGAGAGAAATTCTCTTGGAACTTTAATGGCATTACAGGATTCAGAAACACAGACAGATTGGTCCATGTCATCCCTAACCCTAACGAGGCGTCCATTGGATGGATTATGCAGCAGTTCTGTAGCAGAGCGTTATACGACTCTAGTTTATTAATCTCTTTTGAATCATCGCCTGAGGGCCTAAAAATTTATTACAAATGAGAACAACCTACCCAACAGAACAACTAGAATTTAACGATTGGATGATTTACATCCAAAAGGAATTAATTAAAATGCGTTTACAAAAACTAAATCACTATGAACAAAATCTCAGCAGCAAAACAAGTGTTCCGAACTATCAACGAAGAGTTGGACCGAGCAACGACAGGGGACGAAACATCTCGTCGTTTAATTATACAAAAGCTCAAAACAATTAATGAAGAGCTTTCAGATGTTGTCGTTGAATTAATGAAAAAAACTATGGTATATGAACAAGGAAGAAGTATTTAATGAGTTATGTGAGGAAGGTAAAAAAATTACCGGCATAGATGTTAGACTAGCACCACGGCGTAAAAAAGAAAACATCCACCTGCGCGCCTCTATTATGGTAATATTGATGAACTATTTCGGAGTTACTACCACATCGGCCGGAAAGTTATTCAACAGAGACCATACCACGGCAGTGCACCACAGGGCAAATCACCAATGGAGGTACAGGTGTGATGATGAGTACGCCGACATTTACGACAGGCTTGTCAGATATGTAGTGGCCATAAATAAAGACAAATCACAGGTCGACCTCAGCGAGATATTAGGCCTTATAAAAATGATTGCATAGTCATCACGCGGGTAGCTTAAAGGCCACGATGTAAGTGGCCATTGAGGGAGGAAAGCGCTTCAATGAGATGCAGGTTCGATTCCTGCCCCGCGTTCATTAATATAAAAGTCGGCGAGGTGAGATTCCTTGATTACACCTGAGCAGGATGGTGGCCGATGGATGCTGCTAGTTATTAAGTCTACAGGAAATAAAACCCTTGAACCGATGCCTTGCGGTTGGGTTAGACATAGCTTTCTTGCGTAACGGGTCCTACTAGACGTTTATGTTTCATGTCGTTAAAGAAAGCAAAGGGGCTTATGGTTGTGCCAGAACAACCGACCTAGTCAGGTGGCTGAATGGCGAGGCGGTCGACTCAATAAAACATAGAAAAGAGGACCGACAATAATGCGGGTTCGAATCCCGCCCTGACTACAGAAATTAGAAATATAATTCTAATTAGTTTAAATCAAGCTATTAAAAAACAATTATTTAATTAAATTGGAAATATAATTCCAAAAACTAATAACCATATGAGTGACATCACCAAATGTAATGGGACCGATTGCCCCCATAAAGAAAACTGCTACCGGTTCACCGCTACAGAAGGCTACCTTCAATCATACTTCCTGAAACCGCCAATTAAGGATGGCAAATGTGACTATTATTGGGGACCCAATGGGGAATCCATATGGAATCCGGCAGAGGAAACTAAAGAGTAAAGCATTACCCTCACTTTATGTAAAGTTTTAGCTTTACTTTATGTAAATCATAAGCGCAATTTACTGCACTTTTTGTCGCAAAAGTCCTTTATACGACACTTTTTTGTACGTTAAAGTGCGTTTTATGACACATTATGCACAAATGGATGTGCACTTATTACTTATAATTGCACGTATTTGCGTGCAATCTGCATACATTTTCAGGAAAAATTCATGCAAAAAACTACTACATGACAATATCATTTTATAAAGTATCTAATACCATCTATTGTAGGATGCGTGATAAGGGTGTTATGGTTAGAATGTCTACAGGCATTAAGGCTCCCGAGCTGCTGACCATTTCAAGAAACAGGTTCGTTGGGCCAATGGCGTACAAGTACAATGCTACACTAGAAAAACAGGCTGCCGTTATTAGGGGCCTGTACGAAGAGTGCTTGGATATAAATGCTATAAAGGATAAGTATAAGACCCCTGAAACTGAGGAAGAGAACTATAACTTCGATAAGCTATGTCAAAAGTATATCACCGATATCAAGGTCGGTAACATTAAGACAAAGCAGAAGCACCACTTCCGCCCATCATCCATCAGCGCTTACGCATTCGCCATCGATAGCTACGCTAAGTTTTGCTTGGTCCACGGGTCAATAGATTTAATGAAGATGTCCTTAGACAATAAAGACCTAAAGGCGAAGAAGATTTTAGCGGATAAATTTAATCTGCACTTTGACAAGTTTGTTTCCCACATGAAGAATGTAGAATACAAACTAAACACTAGGGTGAATGTAGTTAACATGTTGTCTATAGTGTTAAACCACTACAGAGATGAGTTGTTCTTGCAGCTACCAAAGATGAGCAAGTTGTCAAGTCAGGACGCACCAATCATAGTTCTGGATGGCGATTTTCTAAAGAGGTTTGTAATGGATGACCACGGCCTATATAAAACATTCAACGCCAATAATAAATTTATGTGGGAGATGGCTGCCACTATGCTTGTAACATCCTTCAGGATATCAGATGCTGCAAGCCTAAAGGCGTCGGACATGATGGTGAAAGGCAAGGAAGTGTTCTTGGTTAAAGAGAACCAAAAGACCGGAGAGGATACCACAATGCCGCTACCCGAAAAGTATACCGATGTTATCATGCATAACCTATCCGTATATCAATCTGTTTATACCCCCATTGGTGCCCCCGAGCCGCAGGCATTCTTCCGTAAGCATATCAAGGAATTCTTTAAGCAGTATCCCGAGATGCAAGAGGAAGTGGCGGTGAGGAAGGTGGATATTAATGGCGATAAGGTGGCTGAATCTAGGCCCATGTACGAATGGGTGCACCCACATATGCTGAGGAAGACGGCCATCACTACCATGCTAGCTAACGATGTAAGCCCTGAGCACGTTAAGTTTGCATCCGGCCATAAGCCCATGTCCAATTCCTTTAACAGGTACGTTGGCTTTGTTGACAGACACTATAAAAGTCAGATCACAGACTACCATAAAAAGATGTTCGGATAATTCACCCCCTGTTATTCCTGTAAGTACAAATAAGCTATTATAAGTTTGCATTATCTATTAGATACCTGTAGGAGGGATATCGAGATACAAACTTAATCTTACTGCTATTGCAGTTTACTTTAATAGTAAGCCCAGTGTCCCTCCTACAATAATGGCACTGGGCATTTTTTTGTCCCTAATAGACCCTACCATAAGGCCCCACCCATTCACAACGAATGGCTCTTATCTTAGGTTGAAAGTCTAGGACCTCTTCAGGAAGCGATCAAAGCTGCGGGGTGTGTGTTAAATGGATAGGCAAGGATGTTAGCATTTTCCTCTATTCAGCCAGTCTCAGGGAGTATCAATGCGAAGTAATCGGTCACACGAATGTTTAAGTTCTCGTCGGGAGGGGAGGGCTTAAGCATTTGTTTGTGACCAATCTAAAAAGAAATCATACAAAGTAATCATGATATACGTAACAGGTGACATCAAATACAATACAGAACTATCCCCATTAGTTGATTACGATGATGATCAAATGGAGGAATTAATGACTAAGATTCAAGACTTTATGGATCTGTACGCCATAACTAGAGTTGACATATCTATAGACCCGTACAAATATTTACAATATAAAAAAGAAATAATATGAAAACAGCAATGCAGAAATTAATAACTAATCTTGAAACAATGGGTATCACTTTCCCACAAGGGATTCAACAAACATTTTTATCTATTGAAAAAGAGCAGATAGAGCATGCTCATGCTCATCATAGATGCTTACATGACAAAACAATGGAGTGTACTATTGAGGCATATAAAAGTGCAGAAAAATACTACAACCAAACCTATAAACCAGAAACAATATAAGATTGAGTATTTATACTTAATATTAATTAAATTAATTAAATCAACTTTGTACTTTATTAAACCAATTAAAACAATAAACCTATGAACACATTTTATGTAATTAAAGACCTTCGTGATAACTCTTATGTTGCTTATGATTTAGAGTCGTATATGACTATAAGTTCTGCTTACGAATTTGATAGTGAACAAGATGCCATTGAATTTGCAGCAAATCACTTTGATTCCTATTCCAAATTTACAATAGAAAAAGTATATCAAATTAACCAAAACAAATAACCTATGAAACTATATACAGAAGAACAAGTAAATAAAATTGCAACTCAATCAATGAGTTTTGGAAGTTATGATAATTCCATTACACCAACTGAAATACTCGATAATGAAAACATATACACAGAACAACAAATAAAAGAAACTTTAAAAAGAATGGGACTTGATGTAATAGTAAATGAATTTTTTAAAAAAGCTGAACCAATAGAATTTAACCAAAACAAATAACCTATGAAACTATATACAGAAGAACAAGTAAGGATAGCAATTGATATTGCTTTAAATGGTATTAATCAATATTATACTCCAATTATTGACAGAATTAAACCAATAGAACTACCAAGTGATGAGGAGATAAGAAAAAGAGGGTGGGAAGATGCAGATGCAGAAGATGATATAGCTTTTTTTGTTGGCGCTAAATGGATGAAAGAACAAATACTTGGCAAAGAGGATAAAACTTTTAAACAGAAGTCTAAATGGACAGAAGTAGATAATGCGACTAGACGTTTAAAATAAGAACAAATACTTAATCAAAGCAAATAAACATGGAACAAGATATAAGAGATTTACAACTATTGGATACTTTAGAAGCAGACCATAGATTTTATGATGCAGAATTGGTATTTGGTATTAAAGGACAAAAAGCATTAACAGTTGGTCAAATGGTAGCAATGGAGAAAATGTATATAAATTGGAATAAATGGACTATTAAATTAGCGGTTTGGTTAATTAATAAAACAAAATATGAAGATTAAACGACAACCTATGAAAACAGCAATGCAAGAATTAAAAGATTGGGCTAATCAATATAAAGGTCAAATGATTTCAGCAGACCAAGTAGTATTACAGGCACATAAATTTCTTGAAAAAGAAAAAGAGCAGATAATAAATGCTTATTCAGATGGTGCTAAAGGTGGAGCTAATGGAACTAAAGGTCAACACGAATCTGGTTGGGTGTCTATACAGACAAAAGAAAAATACTACAACCAAACCTATAAACCAGAAACAATATGAGCGTAGAATGTGTATGCATCAATGATGCTGGTAGACCAAAAGAGATACCAATTAACAAATGGGTTAAGAAGGGTAATGCATATACAGTGATATTCACCGTTACAGTGCTACCACAGAAGGAATTAGGAGTACAATTAGCTGAAATAGAGCTTACAGACAGAGAATTACCATACGAGTACTTCTTAGCCAATAGATTTGCTTTTACAGAGGAGAATTTAAAAAAGCTAATTGAATTGATTAAGGATTGCTCTGATATAACATTCTCAATGGATGAATTATTAAAACAAACAGAATTAACTGAAGTTTAAAACAATATGGGAACAAGAGTAAAAGTAACTTATATAGCTGTGGATGAGTATAAACCTATACTATCTGCTTCATCTTTTGAAGCAATTAGAGAAGGCTTAGATGAGTATTATGGTGTAGATAAAGGAGAAGCTAAATGCTTAGGATTTACTCCATACATTACAAAATACCCTGATGATTATGAAGGTCATTATTCTTATTCATATACAATGAAACAATATGATAAAGAAGTAACTAATATAGATGTAATTAAGATTTACTGCGTTAATTATCACCCACATACAATTTATGAAATTTAAACAAATGGCAACACCGATCCAACGCATAATACAAATGAGGTCATCGCTTAATCAAAATGATTTTGATACGTGGCTACTAGATAATGCTGCGGACCTTATTGAAAAAGAAAAGATGTTCTTGTCTGACGCCATGATGTACGCCTTTGATGAGGATGGACACACCGGCACATGGAAGAAATCTGTTATCGATAAGTACTATAAAGACAAGTATTGTCAATAATAATGTTAATAACCACGGCGTTTATCTAGTCCATAGTTGCTAACTTTATCAGCGTGAAAATAAATTACGACTATAGTAAAGACACTATGACGATAGATGGTACAGAGTACCCTCTTCGACCTTACCGCAAGTGGTTGATACAGAACCACGAAGGACTATGCGCGGGTAGTTTTATCAAGGCAATCACCGTCGGCGATATTACAAAGTACACATACGATTGGGATACCATATATTTTAAGGCCGCCCAATACGAATTCTTAAACCAATATTTAAAAACTATATGACCTACCTACAACCACTCCTCGAGAATTTAAAAAAAGAAATCCCCTACCAATGGCGTGTTCAATCCCGTAATAAGGATAAGACTAAGGCCATCTGCTCTGCGTACATAGATGCCAGAGATGTAATGAACACTCTAGACAAGTACTGCGTACATGGATGGCAGACAGATGTTAAAGAGTTAGCTGGGTTTATTTTCTATGGTATTGGTATTGAGGTCCCCGAGCTCACCTCAGAAGGTAAGATGTCAGGCTTTAGCACAACCCTATGGCGCTGGGATACAGGCGCAAGAATCGAAGATAATGAGAAGGATAATATGTACGAGCAGGCTGGCAAATCAGCGGCCTCAGATGCCCTTAAAAGAGCAGCAGTGCAGTGGGGCGTTGGACGTTTCCTTTATGATCTACCGACCGTGACCATGCCATGCGATCAGTATGGTAATGTGGTTGACGAAAGAGGTCAGAGAGTATGGGACCTAACTGAACATATCAACAATAGAAAAGGTAAGACAAAACCTGCAGAACCTAAGCCAGCAACTGCCCCTGCGGAGCCTCAGTCTTTTAGAGATGTGATCCATGCAGTTGCCAAATCAAGTACTAAAACGGCGCCAAAACCGGAAGTGCAGGCTACTGAGATCGAAGAGAAGCCGCCACTCACCCCAGATAAGTTAGATGCCATGATGGAATTTATTAAAGATGGCAAGATCGATCAGGTTATTCAAGCGATGGACAAGTACAAATTAAATCTCGCACAGAAGACCACACTCAACGCACTTATCAAACAAGCTAAAAAGTAGAAATGAAAAAACTAAAACTTACACCGACTTCGAAACTAACGGAGTCGGAATGGCAGAGCCTTCGCCAAACTTTCACACTTAAGGGAATGGTTGGTGGATCAGATGCCGGAACCCTTCTTGGTTGGAACAAGTGGAAGTCACCCATATCTATGTACTACCAAGCACTAGGACTATCCCCTCTACCTAACATCATGAATATTGAAATGGCGATGGGTAAAATGCAGGAGGATAATATTGCTGATTCATGGCAGTACTGGGATGGCGAAGAGGCGTTCATTAAAAATATAGTTACAAAGACTAAGGTCCGCAAGTATAAAAAGATTAAAGCAATCATTGAGAACCCAAAGTACCCTAACCTATTTGCAAACATAGATGGGTTGATCACACAGCACCCAGTTCGGGGGAAGAAGAAAGGTATCCTAGAGATCAAGAAGATCAACGGCATGACAGTGGATACTTACATCGGCGGCATACCACCACAATACATTGCACAGGTACAACACTACATGCTAGTATGTGATCTAGAGTGGGCAGAGTTATGTATGCGTGTGGATGGTAGACAACTCTTAGTTGAAACGATCGACGCAGACTTTGAGATCCAGTCAACGATACTTAACGAAGCCAATAAATTCCAAGAGAGAGTTTCAATGGCGGTGGACGCCCTAAAATCTAGTGGCACTGATGACAAAGATGAGATGTACGGGATAGCTGCGCAGTTCGAACCGGATGCAGATGCTTCAGATGACTTTAATTATTTCATATCAGAGAAGCACAAGCTCAGAGATACTGAGGTTACTATTCAGGGCTCAGCAGATCATCAGCAGATGGCGGAGGAGTACAAGAGGATAGCTGAGAGTATTAAGGAAGCTGAATTACAAAAGCAGTTATACCAAAACAAATTAAAGCAGGTGATGGAAAAGGATGGCGCCAGTATTATGCAGTTGCCAGAAGGTAAAATCACTTGGAGAAAATCGTTTCTAATTAAACTAAACAAATAAACACTATGACAAAACTTAAAGATTTAGAGAAAGCAATGAGACCCCAGTTCGTATGGAGCTCAGAAAAGTTTAAGCCTATGCAATTGAATGAAGAGATTGAAGGCGCAAAGGACCTAGCAAGAATGGTTGCTGTTGGTCTTGCAGACATGCACGGATTTGATTCTGTAGATGTGATGAACTACCTAGACATGGAGTACGAATCACACAGAAACAAATTAAAGCAGTTCAGAGAGAACTACAGGGAGGCGTTAAGGAGAGTAGAAAAGGAAACAATATTCTTAATAGACGATCCTATTAAAAAGTTCTACTGCAAAGTTCAGTTATGTTTAAATGCTATTAAGTTTAATCATAGTACAAACCCATACCTTAAACTAAACGACTGGATGAACTATGAATAAAGCAACATTCTACGGGAGAATCATAGAAGTAAGTGAGCCCCGTGTCTTTACTAAAGACAGAGAAGAATACTCTTATAGGACTGTTGTGTTCAATATAGCTGATCAAGAATCAGGATACCACGCAGTTCCGGGGAACTATATAGCAGCTAACGATTGGGAGGCTAGACCTCTACCATCTATTGGCGAGCTTACAAAGTTCTCTGTAAGGATAGCATCAGAAAGAAATAAAAAGATGCCGGAAGTTTTCTTCCACAAAGTTAACCTTCAATCGGTAGAATCGTTATGAAGATGACAATTAAAAACTCAATGTATGAATACTCAAAACTACCTACAGAAATTTGCCAGTAAAAAAGATGCGCTAGTATCTATAGATCAAATTCTACACGAGCTGCAATATCATATAGAGTATAGTGAGCAGATCGATCACAGGATTGTATACTGGGTTAAAATGAAAAAAGAAATAGAGTCTTTTGATGACAGGGATCTAGCTAAGGATGTTATAGAATACTTCAACGAAGTCTCAGGCAACAAGTACAATAATACTGAAAAGATAAAGGCTATTATACGCCAGATACCTAAGGTAACATTTGATCAGTTTCAGTCTGTTATTTTACACAAAGCAGAGACGTGGGGAAGGGATCCTAAAATGAAAGAGTACATGAGACCTGCAACGCTATTCGGAAGCAAACAAAAATTTATTACTTATCTAGAAGATAGTACCAACTATTGGATTCAAAAACAAAAAACAAATGGTTAACAACGAAGTAAAAAAAGACATCCACGCTTTAGAAGACAAACGCGAAACGATTGAAAAAAAGATACAGCTGATGTATGAAAAGCTAGATAAGTTAAAAACAGACATAGTACTACTAGACCAAAAACTAAAACCTTTATACAAAAAACTATATAAATGATCGAAAGACTCCGGCAATTAGGGATAGAAGTTAGAAGCGGTGCACGAGGGGATGTTAAAACAACATGCCCAAAGTGTAGCCCTACTAGAAAAAACAAGACCGATCCCTGTCTATCTGTTAACGCAGATACTGGAGTCTGGAATTGTCATAACTGTGGATGGCATGGTGTTGTAAAGGCGCCAAAGAAAGAATACAATAAACCACAAAGTGAGCTAAAGAAATTATCGGACTCTGTTGTTAAATGGTTCGCAGCTCGGGGTATATCTAATCAAACGCTTTTACGATATAAGATATCTGAAGGATCAGAATACATGCCACAGGCACAAGAACAAAGGAACACAATACAATTTAATTATTTCTATGAAGGCGAATTGGTTAACATTAAGTTTAGGGATCGTGAGAAAAACTTTAAGCTTGTTAGTGGCGCTATGCTTTGCCCTTACGGGATTGACGTCGCTCTTGATAATAGCAACGATGAACTGGTTATCGTTGAGGGTGAGATTGATGTCTTATCGTTTTACGAAGCTGGGATTAAGAATACAATTAGCGTACCTAACGGCGCGAGCAAAGGGAACCAAAAGCTCGAGTGGCTGGAAGATATCTACGGACTCTTTGAAGGAAGAAGAATTCTATTAGCCACAGACATGGATGAGCCGGGCGTATCATTACGAAATGAACTAGCCCGCCGGTTCGGAAAATCTAATTGTTGGGTAGTATCACTACCAGAAAAGGATGCAAATGAAACCCTAGTAAAGCATGGCAAGGATGCGCTAATGGAATGTTACAATAGCGCTACGCCATACCCAGTAGAAGGTGTAGAGGATGCGAACAGCAAATCGATGGATCTTCTTGCGCTATACGATCAAGGGTACCCTGAGGGTTGTGATGCTGACTGGGGTATGGATGATAACTTTAAATGGTTCCCAGCTCAGGTTACATTAATAACAGGTATACCCGGGTCCGGTAAGACTACATGGCTCAAGAATGTTTTAGTTAGGCTGGCAGACAGGCACGGATGGAAGAACTTAATATACTCAGCCGAGGAAGCCAACACAGAGTTTGCGCTTGCTGACTTGATATCTATTCACACAAACAAATCATTCTTCCACTCGCCGTTCACTAAGCGTGTAACTAAAGAGGAAGTAGAGCAGCTTACTCCGTTTCTATCAGAGCACTTTAAGTACTACAAGCTAATGGATAATGACCTTACTATTGAGGGTGTTATTGGCAAGGCAGAGGAGATGGTAAAGCGCCACGGAATAAACGCACTGGTGATAGATAACATGAGTACTATTGAGAGAGGCATGTCTAAGAACTCTGACAATAGGCACCACACGATCGGCGAGATGATGGGTGATATTGTAAAGTTTGCTAGAAACTATGGCGTACATGTATTCATTGTAGCCCACCCAAAGAAGATGGCTAAACTGAATGGCAAGTATGATCTACCTACCGGATACGATGTCGGAGATTCTTCTCACTACTATAACAAGCCTGACAACGGACTCACCGTACACAGGAACAGGGAGACAGGATTTACCGAAGTGCACAGATGGAAGGTAAGGTTTAGGTACACTGGCCAAGAAGGTGTAGACTATTTTAAATTTGATATTAACACGAGTAGGTATTCATCAACACAAAACGTAAACGATGGCAGCGACAAAACGAAGTTCAAAGGACAGCCGCTCTCCCAAGGAGATTACGGAAGACTTATCAAAGCAGGTTCTTTGTAAGCCACTATGGAAGGCTACTAACAATGGGGGCAAGGTAAGAGAATGGGTCGTTGATTGTAAGGGATTAGATTTAGTTAGGCTTACTTTAGAAGATGAAGTATCGCCAGACAAAACATTTTACATGAAGGACCCACTAAGATCTAACTTCTTTTTAGAGACTAAATTCCATCCCTTAGTTGAGTGGGATAGCATACTTGAATTTATACAAACAAAAAAATTATACACCAGATATGGCAACGAGAGGAAAATCAGCGAGACAGAAGGGGCATACGTACGAACTCCAGATCAGAGACTTTTTTAAGGATCTTGGATGGGATAAAGCAGTAAGCTCCCGATCTGAGTCAAAGAACAAAGACGATCAAGGCATAGATCTATGCTTTACAGACCCGTTCAATGTTCAATGCAAGGCTGTTGAAAACTTAGGAAGTATACACAAGGTGTTAATAAGTATGCCTAAAGATCAAAATTACAATTTAATTTTCCATAAAAGAAATAGGCAAGGCACGATTGTCGCCATGACACTAGAAGACTTTAAGGAAATAATTCAAATGTTAAAATCAAATCAGGTCCTATGAAAATAGAATTAGATAAAGAGCACGGTTCCGAGTACGTGCTTGGCATTGCACTGTGCTACTTGCCTGATAATAAAAGCATAGTAATTGCTATCGGAATATTCAAACACACATTTTCAATAACAATAAAAATAAACTCCAAATGAGTAACGAGAAAATCTACGTAGGTCGTGTTGAAACCAAAGAAAACAAGTTCGGCGATTTAGAAACCAAGATTGGTTTAACTGCTGAGAACTTACAAGTGTTAACAGAAAACCTAAGTGAAAGAGGATGGGTTAATCTCACCCTTAAAACAACTAAAGAAGGTAAGCCTTATTTACAAGTTGACAATTGGAAACCTGCTGGCGCTCCTGCAGAGAACCTACCATTTTAATTAACAGGGGGACTAACCATCCCCCTTTTTAATCTTACCCTATGAAACAAGTACACCTAAATTTTGGAGAAGGTTTTTCTCACGACTTCAATATTGAGACTGAGAAAAAAAAGAATAAAAATTTTACTAAGCTAGTACGGACCACAAGTACACAGTGGACCAAAGACGCTAGAGGTAAAGTAACTGTTGATATTACAGACGATGGTAGTGGTTTAGAAATTGAATTTGAAAGGGGTACAAAAATAAGCCTTGACTATGATGAGGCGGAAGAGTTATTTATTCTTCTTACACAACTTGAATTCACCCCATTTGAAATTAAAGAAACTAAAACTACATTCGCATGGCCGGGAAAATAATTAGTTTTGACTATGACGACACTATCGTCTACGCCGACTACCCAAACATCGGCACAATTAAACCACACGCAAGAGAAGTTATCAATAACCTGTACAATCAGGGGCACACTATTATTATCTGGACCTGTAGGTCTGGTGAGCATGAAACAATGGCTGCAGATTACCTCAGATCGTTGGGCGTAAAGTTCCATCACATTAATGAGAACCATCCAGATAACATTGTACAGTACGATAGCGACTCTAGAAAAATATTTGCTGACATCTACATAGATGACAAGCAGCTCGGGGGATTACCTGAAAGCTGGTTAACTATAGATGAAGTATTACAAGAACAATTAAAACGTATCAAATGATTATAGGCTTATCAGGCTACGCTAAATCCGGGAAGGATACGGTAGCTGAAATTATACAGGATGCACAACCCAACAAGTGGGAAGTAAAAAAGTTCTCTGGGAAGTTAAAACAGATTGCCTCTATACTTACAGGGTTTCATCCTAATTGGTTCGAAAATCAAGATTTTAAATCCTCAATACTAGGCGAGGAGTGGTGGAAGAACTATGGAGACTTCTACCATCAAACAACCGTAAGGGATTTCCTGCAGATCCTAGGCACTGATGCTATAAGGAATGGGTTGCACAACAACGCATGGGTAAATGCTCTTATGGCGGATTATAAGCCAGCTAAAATGGATCAGTATAATCCATCAAACTGGATCATTACAGACTGCCGCTTCCCTAACGAAGCTGAAGCTATCAAAGATCGTGGTGGTATTATCATCAGAATAGATCGCCCCGGAGTTGAACCAGTCAACGCTCACCCATCAGAAACCGCATTAGATCACTGGGACTTTGATCACAAGATCGCCAACGTATCGGACTTGGTGGCGCTAAAGCAAACAGTTGAAGTACTATTAAATAAAATATAATGCCAATAGAAATAAAACTTAGCGACCCTCTAACATTCCGCTTTACAGAGAATGGAGAGCAGGTTGGGCCGCCTATTAGTACGGCAGGATCAACATTGCTTAAAATTTTAGATGGTACGTTTCAAAAGAACCAATACACAGGTCCATTAAAGGATATATACATAGCTCTCTCCCGAGCTGTCGAAGAAGGCGATCAACTTAAGATCGGTATAGTCCTCGGTCAAACCCTAACCAAACTAGAACAAATTATCAATGGCAATTAAGTTAACTGAAACCCAAACAGAGTTACTAAATCTTTTATACGCTAACGTCGTCAACGCAAATGAATATTGTGAGGCCCTGCTTAGTGACGGCGACCTGTTCAAGGGGATAAAGGAAGAGTGCATAAGGCCAGTGCATGTAAAGGTGAAATGGCTAAAGCAATCCCTTGGATTAAAGGTCCCTAGGGATAAGGTTAAGGATAGAGATGTTGCCTTTAGCGATCCTCTTGTTTATGATGAGGTTGCTAGGCTTATGAGCTATATGACGCCAGAAAAAAGGCAGCAGGTAGAAGACTTTGCAAAGTCAATTCTGGCATAGTTATTGATAATATATATAGACTAAACGCTGAACCCCAAACCGAGTAAAATAAAAAGCCCCCAGATCGGGGGTTTTTTTATTATCTATATTTAGATGTTTTCTCAGCTATCTTATCTGGCTGTTTTATTAGATTAGTACGTAGTTATTAGCATCTACTTTCTTTGCATTGTACAATTCAAGTAGCTCTCTAACAGACTTGCCGAATGTCTTTTGGAAGTGTGGCATATCTAAAAACTTCCAGTTGCCACCCCATTCCCATCCATACTGCTTAAATATTTCGGCGATCTCAATCCAATCAGATTTGCCATCACCATCGTAGTCACCTTTGGTATCCCAGCTAGCTGTCTCATATGTGCCATTACCATCTTTATCGATTAGTAGCACAATGTCAATAGCTAAACCATAGTTGTGGTACGACTGACCACCTTTAGCCTTAGTAACTACAGCTCCGGGCTTTGTTCTACCTTGAGCGTACAGGGCATCCTGCTCTGCTATTGTTCTTAACGTAAAGGCAAATCTACATGCAGCCTTACCTGATAAGGCATTACATATCTCTTCGTAAATTTTACCTGCCTCTTCTCTTAACTTTGGGTGCAGGAGTTTAATCCTGTCTAATGTTGCTTGATCTTTCATACTTGTTTATTTGTAGAATAATTCTCCCATTGCTTCTGCTCTTGCACCTGACACAATATTACCTGACCACTTGGCTAGAGTCTTTCTTCTTTCCTTTTTATCTTTGATAGCTAATATCTCAGCAGCATCTGCCCACTCTTCCTGTATTAACCTCTTAGTTATTTTACCAGAAAGCTTTGTGAATTCATAGTACTCTTGATCCGTCATTGGTCTACTTGATCCATCGTCAAGTAGTATGGTTCTCTCTTGAGGCTTACCTATGAATACTCCGTTCTCGTTAAACACACTCAATATCTCATCCTTACTTGGCACCCCTACTGTTACAGGCAACAACTTCTCAGAAGTCTTAGGTGTAACAGGTTCGCCAAACACATCTAAGATAGGATTTAATCCGTCATTTAGGTAAGGAATATCACGGTATAATCTTTCAACACCCTTCGCCGCCTTGATAGGATTATCCCCGTACTCATTTATCATTTTAATTGTCTGCTGAGTAAAGTTAGATATGCCTACAGATTTAGCTTGATCGGATCCCCAACTGATTAATCTATCGCCAATGTTAGATGATTGGTTATACTCCTGCTTAGGGCTTATAATTTCTAACATGTCTTGAAGACCTTTCATTACAGACTTGTCCCATAAAGAGTTAACAAATCCTGCCATTGCAATCTTAGATTGTGGTGTTGGTTCCTTAGAATCTACATACTTAGCTGCATCATGCTGAGCTCCAATAGAAGCTAACACTGGCATGATTGGCCAATCTTTGTAAGATATATATCTACCATCCTTAAGCTTAATAGAATAAGGTCTCCATCCACTCTTCATTAATTCAAAGTTCTTTTGAATATCTCCCGTACCATTACCTGTTATTTCAAATAGATCATCCTCATCGTCTCCAGTTAATCCTGATAGAAGGATATAAGTACCTACCCCAATACTAGCTTTGATGGCGAAGTCAGCTCTCTCATCTGGTGTTAATTTTCTTCTTCCAGACTCTGATGATGTTGACCCGGTAATTGCTTTCCAATAACCAGCGCCTGCATAGTTTAAAGAGTTCTCAGTTAAGTTAATAATGATACGAGTAAAAGGAATAAACATCTTTGTAACCTTAGTAGACTTTTGCATTGCAAGAGCTAGCTTGTATAAAGGTCTTGTAAAACCTTCTGGTTCGTAGTTTAAAGTAACCCTAGTACCATAATCCTCTGCCTGATTTGTAAGATTCTTATCTCTACCCTGCTCCATGATTTCATAAACACGGCGCTTATATCTTCTGCTACCATCAACATACCCTTCTTTGGTGGCCTGCTCTTTAGCTGCAGCAACATTCTCGGGTGTGTTATTAAGGATCTCATCAACACGCTTTCTAATCTTCATGTCAGGGTTTGTCTTGCCTTCCTCCTTAGCTATATTATACGCCATCATTCTGGCCATAGCTTCTGTGTTAGATCTAGAGAAGGCAGCATCTGTAGCCGCTAGTGCACGCCCTACATACTTCAAAGCCTTAGGTGATAAACCACCAGCATAATCCATTGCCTTACCAACCTTACCGCCAAGTAGTTTACCTAGCTTTGTTTGGGTCCAAGAGAAGTATTCTAATAGATTATTTTCTTTATACTTGTCAGCATCTTGAGCTGCAAGTCCTGTCTTTAAAATATCAGCACCCTCAATGAATCCAACTCTTACGCCGTTTAAAAATCCTTTCATGGCATATAAGAATGGAGCTGGGCTCTTAGCTTTAATTGACTCTCTGATACCAGTAACGCTTCCTTCAGCAAATGTATTCCATAAGTTGGCGAAGAAGTTGGTAGACTGAGTAGTGATACCACTCAGGATGTGAGCGTACCAGATAGCTTCTAATATATCTGTAGGTCTAACAGGAGTTATGGTTCCTACATAGTTAGCTAAAGCGTATGTAGCTTCGTCTTTAGGTAAGCCTTCCTTAGCTTGTTGTAAATCTTTAGCTAGTTTTACTATATCCTCTCTTTGCTTTTCTGTTAAAGGAGAACCCTTTTCTTTTTCTACCTTAGTTAAAATATTTTTAGTAAAGTATTCAAGCATAGAAGGAGACCCTTTAGCGTTCTCATAGAATCTTCTGAACGCTTGTATAGCCTGACCAAGCTCAGTACCAAGCGGCGCAATCTGATTAATCAACTGTGCCTGCTTCTCTGATAGTCTAGCAGCTCTTTCAGTATCACCGGCCAACTGTGCCTTATTAATCTCTATGTCTATGTTATCCATAGCAGCACCAGACATCCATACCCTAACTCTAGGAGGTATATCTGTAGGTTGAGTTAATAGGTAATCTAAAACATCTTCAGGGTTCTTGCCTTCAGTGTATGCTCTAGCTTCTTCAGCTGTCTGCTTATTAGATATTTGGAAATACTTCTTAGCCTCTTCGTTAATCTTAACAACTGTATCTATGTTTCTTGCAGGGAAAGTTTTAGCAAGCCCCCGAGCTCTCTCGCCTTCTTCAGTTTCACCAACTATATCTTCCATTGTAGGATTCAATGCTGGATCAAACTTAACATCTTCAATTAATCTGATAGCTTCTACCTCACTAAGACCCTTCTCTTCTTGAAGTACATTAGAGATTTCTGCGTCGCTAAGTACACCTAACATGTTAGCAATACTCTTTCTAGTATCGCCATCTATATTCGGTCCACCTACAGATAACTGACCAGAGTTCTGTGTTTTGAAGAACGCTTTAGTCGCTAGATCGGTAGCGTTATCAAGCATTGACTTATTAAAGTCAATACCCTGACCCCACTTATCCAACAAGTCTTTAATAACTTTTTGAACATAGTTTACTAATGTTGTAATGATATCGTTAGATAATGTTTGATTGTATTTGTATACCTTATCTTTAAACTCTTCTTTATCTTTAGCCATTACGCCAGATATCTTGTCTCTAAAGTTTTTGTTGACTAATAGCTCAGCCATAAACTCTTTAAAGTTCTGTAGTCCATAGTAATCACCAGCTGCTTTAGTGCCCTTAATTTCTGGGTGCGTAGCTTTTAAGTAATCGTATATGTCTTGTAAAGCTTTATACTCTTTAGTGCCTTTATATTTATTTACACTATCAACAGTAACCCAGTGTAACATCTCGTGCACCGTAGCGGCGTACTGATTGATGTAGTTATCTGTAGTGATACCAATAACTGGCTTGTCAAACATAGTCCTAGGACGAGAGTATAATCCAGCAACCTCACCAAGCGTATTGTTTTTACGATCTAGCGTATACATCTTAACCTTATCGGCGTTAGGTGTTTTAGCAATAGCTTTTAATATAGGTTGGTATGGACCCTCTACCTCAGCAAGTTTAGTTGCAAGAGTCTTTACATTCTCTTTATCTAGATTTTCAATTCCAAATTCAGATAGCGGCAAGTACTTTGTATTAACAGCCCATTCTACATTAGGTAAGTTGTTGAAATCTTTAAGATCCTCTAGAGATAATCCAGACGCCTTTGTTTGTCCACGCTTCTTAGCGTTAGGTTTAAACTTCTCTAGGCTAGGGTTTATTTCTACTTGATTAATTGTGCCCGGTTTTATTTTACTATAAACCTCTGGCTTCAACGCCTCTGTTGTTTGAGCCCTCAAGTACTTCTTACCTTTGATATTCCATTCTGCTACAGTCATAGGATATCCACGACCTGCCGCAGCTTTAGAAACCCAAGCAACTTGTTTGTTAGTATCGAACGCTTGCCCCGGGAATTGTTTTTCAAACATTCTCTTTGCAGGCTCGATCAAGTTAAGCGGATCCTGATTGAAAGGATATACTTTGTTTTTATTTACACGTACAACATATCCGAAATCTCCGGGTACACCCTGCTCTCTTACGTCAGGTCTAGTGTAGTACATTGAGATACCAATACCCGGACGCTCGTCCTTGCCTGTAGCTAAGTTTTTACCAAACTTGCTTGGGTCAATAACCTTTATGCTGTTAGGGCTGTAGTGATAGAACAAGTAGTTGCCCTTATCATCTTCAGTCATTTGTTTTATTGTAGTATCAGGTAGTTCTACCTTGCCAACTTTCTGTTGGATCTTATTGCTTGCCTTACTGAACTCGCCAGTATTATCGGTAGCGGATTTGATTTGATTAGGTTCGAACGCGATGTGCATTAAGTGAGGTTTCGCGTAACCTTGACCCTTACCTAAAACAACAATCTCTTTTGAGTCTACCTGAGTATCAATTATTACACCGTCATACCCTAGGCCAGTAATTTTATTCCTCCATTTATCAATATCCGTGTTATCAATATCTGTCCAATTATTCTTGCTGGATGTTTTTAGTATTGCGTTCTTGACACTTTCATAACCGTCAACAGTGTTTATTTTATCTATTCTTCCATCTGCATCATAAGAAAAATACCCAGCCTCAATTGGATTCTTCATGTTCAAGAAGACATTATACATATTGCCTCCAAAACTATCCGCAACCTTCTTGTTGTCTGTAAAGAAGAAACCTAAAGTCCCGTTCTTTGCCCCCGTATTAGTGCCTCCGTAGTCTAAACTATATTCATCAAATACTTGTCCTGAACCATGATAAACCACTTTAGGTTCGCCATTCGCATCCACAACCTTACTTGCATTTTTAGGATCTTTCTCCCAATCACCAAACCAGTTCTTGAAATTATTTGTCCTTACTTCTGCCCATTGATCAGGTGTAAGTTTCGTAGCCTTACCGTTAGGGGCCTTAAGGTATGTTCCGTTTTCTTTTGCTGTCTTAACAATAGACTCCATCTCAGCAAGAACTACTGCAGATTTCTTCTGCTGAATTTTAGTACCCGAAATAGGAGATGGTTTGTATTCAAAAGACTTTTCACCTTTTGTCTTATCGCCCATCACATACATACTACCTGCTAGCATTTGTGCTGCAGACTTTGTGTATGGGTTACCACCACTAGATATAATATCTTGAGGTGCAAATAATTTATCGATCTCATATGCGCCATCTAACAAGAAGGCGTCACTGCCGGGGAACTTAGCGTTGAACAAAGGATGTTTCACACCGCCAGCCGGATCAATAGATGCGCCTGCCTTAGTTTCAAATCCAGCTACTGCCATTCCCCACTTCCCTTCATTCATGTATAAGTCAACAAGAGACTTTTCTCCTATTTCATAGAATAGTTTTTCTTGGTTTAAACCTAACCTGTCAAATAATTGCTTGGCAATAAACTTAGTTGGCTTCTTAGATACGTAACCTTTATCGCCTTCCACTCCCTTAATATCTGCCTTCAGTGCAACGCCACCTAATAGGTTGCCTACGAATGCACCTCTTGCCTTGAAGCTTGCAGGCTTATTGTCATCACCAACCTTGTACGCCATCTCAGAAATCATGCCGTCGATAACTTTACTATCAGACAAGTCCGCTTTCTTATACTTATTTACAAAGTCATTGTAACCTTTTTCTCCAAATGCATCCTTAAGTAATACTAGATCCTTACCGAAGAACTCGTCCTTGAATTCTTTAGACTTTAATATAGATTTAGGTAATGTAGAGATAGCATCAAGAACATATCTTAATGAATATGAGTTCGCCATCATTGAAGTTGGCGCCTGTGTAGTTACTAATGTTACACCATCTTTATCACCGAAAACGCTCTTTAAATAGGTAGACCAAGTCTTAACTTTTGATGGTTGAGTTGTAGCAAAACCAACACCAGCATCTACGTTATCTTTTAATGATAAGTAAGCCGGTCCGCCATACATAAATATTTTCTTACCAGACGGTAGCGTTAATTCACCAACCCTAGTAGGATCAGAGTTAATTGCCACAGCCTTACCATCAAACTTTTTGTAAACATCTTCTATTGATTTTACAGGAAGCTTCTCAGTTTCCTTAGACTCGTAAACATCAATAGCAGGGGTGTCAGATATTTTTGCTTGAGGGGTCTTATTCATTTCCCCTGCAACCACAATCTCTGGCGTGTCTAGATTATTCTGATACTCCCTAACATTCTCTGCACCTACTACCTCTGAAATATCTTGACCAGTCTTTAATGCATTAGATATTTCCTTAGCCTTTTCAACAAACGCCTTTGCAGATGTGTCGCTTAATATTGGATCTAATCCAAGATAAGAAGCTACCTTATTTACAAAGTCAATTATATCTTGTCTTAAGCCCTGAGGTATTGCATCTAGATCTATCTTATTGTCGGCGATTAAAGCTATAGTTTCAACCATAGATTCATCAACCTGAGTCTCCTTACCTTCGTAATTCTCTCCGGCCCATTGAGCTACCGCTTTAATAGATGGATTCTTCTTAGCCAAATCAGCTATACCCTGCGCCATCTTATCATAAAGTGGGCGGTTCGTGTTCCTAATAATATTCATTACAGGATGAGAACCCTCATGCCATGCAATATTCCAATCGCCAGAATTATTAATCTCACTTAAGTTAATAGAAATCGTACCGTTGTCATCATTAAAGACTCCTTGTGTAGACTTCTCTTGACCTGTAGCCTTAGTAAACTCTTCTGCGTTCTGGTATACATTAAACTTAATACCGACCTTAGCTAAAGCTTGTGCAGCTCTATTAACATCAGATATTACTTTCTTGTGTATTGTTTTCTTAACTGTCACCTCACCAAGATCTGCTTGATTATTGGCGTCAATAGATATTGTTTGAAGCGGTAATGTCGCACCCTTAACTAGACCCTCTGTGTAAGCCTTTGCACCATCGTAATCGTTCTTGTCAAACACCTTTACTTCATCTGGCGCTAAGTCTTCTCTAGCCATGAATACTACATCAGGCTTGTTCTTTAGAGGAGAACCTTCTGCATCCCATCCTTCTGGTGCAAACTCTTCGTTAAATGGTAATCTTGCTACAACCTTATACCCAGCCTTTTCGTATTGCTTTGTTAGGTATATATCAAAGTTGTCCATGAATAGACCCCCGAGCTGTTTCATTTTCTCGATCATAGCTGGGGCTACATTCTTTTGTTTACTATCTGCAGATTTTACTATAGAAACTATTTCGCCGTTAGGTTTTAATACACCAACAGCTGTACCGTCGGCGCTCTTAATAAACTTACCGCCTTCTTTTTCTATCTTATCGTAGTCTTCTTGATTATAAACATCAACGCTAATACCGTTAATACCTAAAGATTTCTTAGCTTTATCCATTAACTCTGCAAATCCCTTTGCTATAGTGGATACGCCGAAATCAGATGGCTTAGCTACTTGCCCTTCGCCGCTGATATTGCTATCGCTAACATTTGCTCCCGGCTGCGCGGCTTGCCCTTGTTCCCCTTCTCCTTGCCCGACTTCTTGTTGTCCTTGTACAACTCCCTGAGGTTGGCCGATATCGCCGATTGTAGGCTCGACTTGCCCTGCGCTTTTACTAATGGCATCTTTACTTGATTTAATTGTTACTTCAGATTGACCTTCTAATATTGCACCATTCTCAGCGTCAGCTTGCTGTGCTGTTTGGTTTATATTATTAACAACACTAGATGGTAAGCCTTCCGTGTCTTTAGAATTCTGTTTTATGTATTGATTGAAAACATACTTCGCTTTGTTATCATCAGAAAGAGGTTTGCCGTTAACATCAAACATTGGCATAGAATTAATAATGCCGTTCACTTGATTTACGATACCCTTTCTTCTGTCAGCTTCTTCTTTGTTTATATCGCCAGCCTTTAACTGGTTATCTATACCAGCTATTGTGGTGTTCTTATTAAAACCTGCAGAGTATAAGTTAAATTTATCTACCATATTGGCGCTCTTAAACGCCATAGGTAAACCTATAATTTTTAATGGCAAGAATCCTATAGATGTAGAAAGGATTGTTTCTTTCATACCCTCGCCAATTGGTTTGCCTTGTCTTAAGTTATCTAAAGCTTGAGCAAGTCCTTCTTCACCAGACTCAGTAACTACATCTTTACCCTGCTCTAATAATACCTTACCAAAATTTCTAAAGGCACCTGTCTTATTAGCCATTAATTTTTTCCAATCGCCATCAGAAAGTTTTTCTAATAACTTGCCAGCATTCCCTGATCCAAAAACCCTTTTAATCTGTGCAATGTTATTGCCAAAAAGCTCTGTACTTGCATCTCCTAATGCGCCAACTCCAGCATCAAAGTATGGATTCTCAGAACCCTCTTCTTTAGCTTGATTAAATCTTTGACCGTAAGATTGCATTGCTGTAACGGCGAATAGATTTGATAACTGCCCTAATTTAGTGGCAGCACCATATCCACCAGTAGCTCCAGAAAGAACCATGGCCCCAATAACTTGTGGCGCAACACTCGTTACAGTGTTTAGTATGGCCTCGCCTGTCCAGTTAACCTTAGACTTATTAGGGTTTACTACAGTATAAATGTTGCCATCCTTTCTAGCCTGCTTTAGTATCTGAAACTTTTGCTTGTATTTTTCTTCATCAGAAATAGAAGAGTTGTCTATTTCATCAATCTTCTTTTTTACATCATCAGACACAGTTGTAAGAAACGGTCTGTTAATTAAAGATTGATTCTGAGTAGTGTAGTTTAATGTATTCTCTGTATTAGATTTAGCTAATATCTCTAAGTCGTTGTTTATTCTTTCTTGATCGTTTAAAAACAATCCGGCATACACTGCGTTAACTCCATCTTGGAAAGTACCAGATATAGAGTTTGCTAAGTTTAATGCAGCCTTTGTTCCCTGACCTAAAGTTGGTTTATTAATATCCTGTAATGTTCTATCTATTTCTAATGAAATAGCCTCTGGATATTTAGTGTACTGATCTTGTTCTAATTTATCTACATAGTCAAGCCACTTAGAAATGTTTTCTGAATCTGACTTTACTTTCTTTGCTTCTTCTGCAGTTAACTCTCCTCTATTAGCTTTAACTATAGACTCTTGTAACGCATTGTATCTCTCTGTTAATCCTGTCTTTAATATACCAATACCAGTATTCTCTAATTCAAAATTAGTAATCTGCTTACCTACCCCAGCCATTTCTCCCGTAGCTGCAGCGGTCGCTCTTTCTTGGAATGCCTTATATTTTTCTGGCTGGAATACTTTTATGTAATCTAAAGCTACACCTTGAGCTGGGTTCAAACCCTGAGCTTGCCAGTTTTCTATAGCCTTCCTGTCCTTTAATAAGAATGTAGAAATACCTTTAGCATCTTCGCCAAGGTTCTGCATTAATAAATCTCTTGATTCTGGATCTGCTGCAGTAACATTAAACACTTGTTGCTTTAAGTTACCAAGATTTTGTAATGCAGTAGAGTAGTCTGGCGACTGGTTAATTGCATTGTAAGATTTATTAACCTCAAATATCGCTTTGTTCTTTGCGTTAGGATCTCCAGCTTCTAAATAAGATTTCTCTTTTAATGCAGCTAGATTAACCCTAAGTATATCAGACGCCTTCTGGCGCTCGTCTTTTACAATAGGCTCGCCGGTAGGTGGGATAACATCAAACTTAGGTAATGAAGCGTCCTTAGCCTTTATCTTATACATGTCGGCTACGTAATTAAGTTCGCCGATTATTTTATTGTATTCGTTTGCGGTACCAGATAATCTAATCTTACCAGAATCTCCTTCAGCTTTAAACTTATCAATATTAGATTTATATTGATCAGCAAGTGTTTTTAATTCCTTGTACTTATTACTTAGATCTTCTGTTGATAACGGGGAGTAATCAACCTCTGTTGCCAAACTTGGCTGAGATACAGATAAAGAAGAATTTGATACAGATGTCGGAGTCTGTGCAGGTTGTCCCAATTGTGACTGAGACTTGGAGGTACTTTTTACAGTAACTTCTGGCAGAGTCTGCCCATCCAACTCTTTTTTTTTTACAGGAAAGAATTCTGGGAACTTGTCTTCAAACTCAACTTCAGATTTATACTTGCCACTATCTAATGTAGCAGAGTAATCGAACGCAGCTGATAAAGAATCCTTATTTAACTCAGGAAATTTATTTAATAATTCATCGTCACTTAATTCTGGGTTAGACTTAAGTGTTTCATGAAAATTCAATAGCGTTTGTTTTATATCCATTATCTTTCTTTTTATTATCTTTCAACACCTCTAACTTTCCCTTTTGATGGGTCGATGTAAGTGCCGTCAATAAAGTCATTCCATTGTTTAACTGTATAAACTTTAAGCGGTTTGCCGGGCTTTTCTCTTACGATAAATTGGTCTTCGCCACCCTTTATATTCTTAAGGAACACAACCTCAGATGGGCCATATGTCTTACCGGTACCAATACTCTTAAACAAAGGTAGTTCTTTAAATTGATCTGTAACAGTATATCTAATATTACCTTGACCAGAAGTTTCCTTTTTCCCCAAGAAGTTATCATTTAATGATACAATCTCCTTAATCCTCTGTGTTGGACTAACAAAGTTAGGGTCCGCTGTGGTAGGTTGATTAAAGATATTTATACTTGGCGGCTTAACTATATCTTTAGTTACGTCCTGTTGTTTAGATCCAGCTGTGTTTTCAACATAGTTAGTTAACCAAGCTCTCTTAATTAACTCTCTATTACCCGGATCAGAAATATCTACACTACCAATCTTTAATTTGTTTTGGGTAGACTTATCTTTATTATAAGAATCAACAATCCTATCTACTTGGTTCTCTAGGTAACCTTCCATTGGAGATCCCGGTTGAACAAAATAATTGTAAGCTGATTCGTCAAGGTAGCCATCCTTCTTTTTAAATTCTATATTACCAGTAGCTGTATTAACTTGCTGGAATGCTGGTGAATACTCAAGACTTTTCTTTTCAACATTTATAACCTTACCTCTTTGTGTAGTTACATCTACAGTTGTGGTTTTTTTAGGAGCATCGTTAATAGATTTTAAAAGAGCTCCCCCGACCTGCTGCATATCAGTAAAGCTTTTAGGGCTAGCTGCATATGTTTCTGTTATCCAATCTTTAGATGGATCTAAATCTTTTGCAGATTTAAGTTGTCCATTCTGATCGTAAAGTGCATTTTGAATTGTCTTTTTGAATAGCGTATCTACATCTATGCCAGCCTTATTGTTCATCTTTTGAATCTGAGATTCTAGACCAGTTCTAATAGCTGTAGTCTTGGCGCTCCACTGAGCAATATCGCCAACATTATTTTGTATGAATGATTGCAAATCCATTGTTGTAGGATTTGACTTTAAATATTCAGCAACCCTCTGTTGTAATCCGCTTATAGATGCATCTACAACCTGCTTATCAAAATCTTTATATAGGGCATTAGGATTTATTGTAGAAAGAACATTGAACTTTCTAACATCATCCTCCCTCTTCATTTGCTCCTGAATTCGTTTCTCTTGGCGAAGATCTTCCGCCATCTTGTAGAGCAACTGATTAGGGGTCTGATCGAATTGTATTGCTTGTATTCCGTCTGGCATTATAAAATTTTTAAAATCCTTTTGAGGTCCCCTTACCCGATAAGAGATTGATCAAGGCAGCATTCATATTCTTATCAGCGTTCTTAGTGCCCATATCTTGAGCGTTTGCCCCAAACATTGTACCAGCTAGATTTGTAGCTGCATTAACTATGCTCTGTTGGCCTGCTGTTTGTAAAGCATTCTTCTGACCAAGATCCATTTGATACTTTTGTGCCATGAATTGGTTAGCTAAATTCTCCTGACCTACATTAGTCTGTAGTGCGTTAAACAAGTTAGCTGTTCTTTGAGCTTGACCTGCGGCGTCTTGTCTACCTTGCTCCATTAAGGATTGGTTAGTCTGACCAGTAACGCCAGTTATAATAGCTAAAGCCTGAGACGGATCGATTGCGTTTCTTTCTACGCCAGCCAAAGCATTTGCTTGACCGCCTAATATAGCTTGACGACTCGCTTCTGCAAATGGGTTACGCGCATTCAATTGAGTTTGCGCTGTTCCTAGCATTTGCTTAGCAGCCTGACTTTCTTTTAAATTCCAATTTGGATTTATTGCTTTTGCTTGCTTCATCATCTGAGCTCCCTTAATACCTCCAAAAACGCTACCAGCGGTTTGAGCTACTAATCCAGCAATCATAAGTGGTGCCATAATCTTCTATTTATTGTATGCAAAAATGACCCAGAATTTGGGTATATCTATTAAAAACAGGGGGTGGTTTATACGGTCTGTCCGGTAGATCCGTCAAAGTCTATGTCAATAAACTTTGTAGATTTAAGTACTTGAGGTTGGGTGTATATAACCATAGCCTTACACAACTCACCTCTAATAACATCTCCGGTATATAGCTTATCGCTATAGTTACCAGTAGCGTTAGGCGACAATCTATCTCTGAATAGTTCAGAATAATTAACGCCTTCTTTAACAGAGAACTCTAAAGCCAACACGTCTGTGCTCTGTATGTAAGGAACCTCGGTTCTTACGTGCATACGATCTGGGACATCCCCTTCTATTGCTACGGTCTTGTATGTCTTAATACTATTACCAGCTTCACTATGAGCTACAGCTATACAAGTATCACACAATTGACCATAGAAACTATTGTAAGGACCGGCGTGCACATATGGTTTACCACCCTTAAAGGTTACTAACCTATTCCCAACCATAGTCATCCACTCGGGTCTAAAGCTGTATTGCGTAATCCACTTATCTATCATTGGCTGGAAAGCTATAGTACCACCTTGACCATCGTTTATATTATAAAAAGATCTAAGTAGTTCCGTAACAACCACGTTGCCGGTTCCAGAAGTAGCGGACTCTAGTCTTAGGTTTGTAGAACCGTTAGAAACAAAGTACCCTGTACCTCCGTTATTTATAATCTTTATATTAGAATAGAACACACTAACACCAGCTGGTGCTACTACCATGTATACCTTATCTAATACTGTCGATATTGTTAAGTTAGTTATATATAGCATATTAGCAGCTTGTTGTAGCTATCACGTAGCCATCGTTATCTAATTGTACAGAATACACAGCGCCAGTTCCATTAAGGCTTATTGACAACCACTTATTGTTTTGGCCTGTTATAGGGTACTGTAATCCTGTGTCGTTGTAAAGTCTTGTTACCCCACTTGGATGACCCTCTGCAGCGTATACGTATCTAGCTGTGTTGTAGTTTGAACAAGCAGTAGCAGATGTAGTATAGTAGTTGGCAGGTGCGCCATAACCATAGTATGATGCAGGAGGCTGAACTGTAACTGATCCACTAACAGCTACGTTAGTAGAAGCGCCGCCACCAGCAACGCCTACATTTTCAGGACCAAATGACCCAACTAATCTACCAGATTTTAATCTTACCCAAATTGTATTGTTGGCGAGTGTGCCGGTTCCTGTGTAAGGAAGCGTAACTACTGAAGAACTAAATCCTTGTAGGGCGTTTGTAACAGACACCTCAAAGTTTTGTGTAGCTGCGATTGCGATTGTGCCGCCGCCAGCTGTAAGATTAAGCGCCTGTATAGTGAACTGCTGAGCTATTGATGGCCCAAATCCTTCAACATAATCAAGCCCAGTGAGCGAGCTCGGGGTTGCAATAATTCTCGGAGTAACATTAGCAGTAACACTACCACTACAAACAACAGTATCAGATAGCTCTGCATTCTGCGTTTGACAATTAATAGTCTGAGAATTATAGTTACCTACAACTCTGCCAGCCTTTAATCTAACGTATACCGTACTAGATATAGCGCTACCCACCTCTGCTATAGAAACAGACTGAGAGAAAGCTGTATTGTTTAAAGACACCTCATAGTCCGTGGTGCCAGTAACAGTTGCAATCATACCTGTTCTTAAGTTTGTACCAGTAAGAACAAATGTCTGAGACGCAGATGGTCCAAAACCAAGTTCGTATGTAAAACCTGTAAGGGTTTCTGGAACCGCCACTAATGTAGCAAGCGCTAGAGTGTACGCATATGTATTAGACCCTAGCTCCATGTCTGTTAAAACCTCGTTCTGAGGGATAACAGTCATCCTTGGCATGTTCATCAAGTACTCCGTATGGAAAGGATCAACACCACCAAGAACCCTTATAGGGGAATTGTTATTCGCAAAGTTATAAGTCTCTGGCGATTTATAATAGTTTAATATATCTGAACCTATCTTCTTAAAGTACTTAGACATCTTTATTAGAGATATCTCAGATAGCCCCTGATTGTTGTATCTTACCCAGCTACCTTTAGTTGTATCAAAAAATAAAACCTCACCGCTCCATTCGTAAACACTCTCAGGGTTTATTGTTCCGTAGCTTCCTCTTAATATGTTAACCTGTCCTATTACCCCCGAGCTCTTTGCAATGAATGAAGATCCACTTGCATCGAATATCTGAGTCTCTCCTATGTACAAAGAAGCGGTCTCTTGTTGACCAATAGCTAACATGACAGTTCCCTCGAACTGAACCTTAGATGTGCTAATCAATTTTTCAATAGCGCCAAGATCTAATGGAAGTATTGATACAGATAATGCATCAAAAGAAACAAGCCCATTGTTAGCTGTGTTAAATACATTGCTATAACAAACTGCTGTGTTAAGTCTTTCAACCTTGTCATTTATCTCAATAGCTGCACGACCTGTATTGTCCGCCCATACTGTATAAATACCATCGTTATAGTTCATTGTCTCAACGATGTATGTTGTAGTGTCTGGTCGAGTTCTTGTCTTTAAAGTAACATCACCGCCAGTTGTAGAGAACAAGTCTCCATAAGTTCTTGTTGATGTACCCGGATTAAGTATTGGAGTTTTGTTTGCAATCTCGTAAAAGATTTCATTCTCAGAAGTCTTCTTTGGAGAATAAACCTCAACAATAACCTCATCGTTAGATGTTAATGGATTGCTGATTAATACATACTCAACAATAATAAAATCAGAATATGTATCTAAAACTCTAGATGTATATTTAACAAGACCGTTATATATGTTAACAAGATCGCCCTGTTGGTAAGAATACCCCTGACCAAATAAAGATAGATCAGAAGCTTTTATTGCAAGACCAAACACCTTTACGTTTGTTGTGTCTAATCCTAGAACATACTCACCAGCGTCATTCTTTGAAGCTACACGTAGCTCTGATGATTTAAACTGCTGGAAGAATCCTGTTCTCTTATTCTTTGTTCTAACTACAGAGAAGTATTTAGCCCAATCAGGTATTTCGTTTATTGCGTTTGCGTTACTTAATGTCCAGTTGATACCAATAGCGAACTGGCTATTAATCTCTGTTCTGTCTGGTACACTTATAGAAGGACCGGGAACAACACCGCAGAATCTACCAAAGTCGTCGTAGAATACAACGCCATACTTATAGCTAGAACCGCTTTTAAATACAGGCATACCATTGCTACCAGCTGTATTAGATAGCGACAGTGTAATAGATGTTGTATTCGGCGCGTCATACCCAAGTAGGATATCGCCCATGAACAATCTATTCTTTGTTATATCTAATGTACCAGCTAATCTTGGTACACTATCAAACGGCTTAGATGCCGTAGCATCGTCAACGTTAACTCCTAAAGTATTATTATAGTAGTCGAATTCAAGTGCTGTAGTGCCAGCGTTATGTGCAGCGATTGCAGCAGCATCCTTATCCGCATACCAAGTACGAACTATAGATAATTTACCACTGATACCAAACCTAACAGCCATCTCTATCTTTTCGATATCTGATGGTATTTTCTGTTCTAATGGTATAATGAATTTAAAGTAGCCAAGAGCACCTGCTGTTGGAAGTATAGTTGAATAAGTACAGAATGTACTGTACTCCTTATCTTTATAAACAAATCTATAAGTAGATTGGTATGTGTCGAAATTTAAATCATCGGCGCCATTGACTGTAGTATAGAATCCAACGTTTGCTGGGTATACTGGCTGAGGGCGTATGATTGTTATAGCTGACTGAGCAAGAGGTATAGTGTATGTACCTTCATTACTAACGTATGTAGGGTGGTTTGTTTTAATACCTCTCTCTACGTTTATTCTTCTTGGCTCATTGAAATCATCGGTCCAAAAGATAATGTTATCTATATGAGCTATGCTATGCATAAACTTAGATCTCTGGAAGTTTAACCCACCAGTTACGTCGGCGTTCTTAAGTACAGTATAAATTAAATCTGTATCAAAATCATAACAATAAACGCCATGTGATCCACTAGAGTTCCAGTTAAACCAAATGATTCTTCTGTTAGAAGTATCTTCGTACGCGCCAATTGTTTCGTTGGTGCCAGCAGGTAGATTAAATGTACTCCTAACGCCAAACTCATTAAGTGTCTGCGTCTTTTCTATAGTACCTTCTACGTTAGAAATTTTACCCACCTGACCATTCTCAGTTGTAGCAAAACGAATATTAAGACCGCCAAGATATTCCTTAGGATCTAATAGGTACTCTGCATCATCGGTGTTTAATCCACCGATAGGTATTTTCTTTGTATTTGGCATTAAGCATTTTTTATCGTAGGACCGTAACCGTATGCAAGAGATCTTCTTACATCGTTTATATCCATCGGGTTCATTCTACCTTTTAGTATTCTAAGCTGATTGTAAAATTCCTGCTTAGAAGATTCACGATCACCTAAGTTATATTGGCGACCATTATCTTTCATCTTCCATATGATATAAGCTTCTATGGTTGCAGAAGCATATGGGTGTATTGCATTAGATGCATCAATTGTTAAACCATCTGTTAGATAGTCCATAGTAATCTCAGTACCCTTATAGCTAGTGTCTAGTTGTATCTCATTTCTTTCTCTAACGATCTCGAATGAATGTCGAAAAGTAGGCTGAGCATTGTATATTCTACCCGTAAGTTCGCCTTTGTCATTAGCATAATTTGTATACCAGAGTCCGTCGAAGTTCGCTGGTAGATAATAGTTCTGCGATTCCACATCTGCGTAAGGTATTTTATTGCCTTGAGAATCAAACTTATTTAGGCGGTTAAAAGATTCTTTTGGACCCCATGGATCTATGTACTCACCAAGTTCTGTACCTACTCTTATGTAGTCAACAAAGTCGATAGGCAACGTGCACGCCTTATAGCTATTAACCGGAAGCCTTACGCTCTTTACATTCTGAAGTACATCAAAATTTAATTCACGTAAGCACTGTACGCCGTAGTGTAAGAATTGCAAATAGAAGTGCATAGGATATCCTCTAGACATCAACGCACCTCTCACTATATTATTTAAAGTATATACTTTCATTAGTCGTTAGTTTGTTTATCTGCTGGAGGAGCCTGAACAAGAATATTAAATACAGTCTGAACTATCTGAGCTTCCATATCAGAAGATATAGGTAGGATCGTGTAGTCATCAACAGTATTTAAATCAACGCCAACAAGGCGAATAAAAACATTATTAACACTCATGCCCGGTAAGTTCTTAGTAAACACAACAGTGCTACCAAATACTTCGTACCCAATAAGCCCACTAAGTTCGCCAAGTAATACCTGTGGTTTTACTATTCCGTATAACCCAGATGGGATAGGGATGAATGGTTCGTCAATAGCATCAGTCTTAGATATATGGAATACTCCAATATTCTTAGGAAGATTAATTGGTATTGACGGTAGAGTGCATCTACTTTTTGATGTCTGGTATGTTGTAACTGGAACAGATTCGTATGTGTAAATCATGCAGTTCGGGGGAATTGTATCACCCTCAGCCATGTTAACAGTAAACGTCTCAGTCTTCAACAACTGGTTAGCAACTTGCGCCACCAATAACTTAACATCATTGATATGAACACGAGCACTAATAACAGGATTACCTTTCAATAACCTCTGTATCTGTTCCGATATTTTATATTTAGTAGTTGCCATTATTGTCCTTCACTTATTTTTTGTTGAGCGAATTGTACCACATCACCAGACTGAAGATTCAATCCATAGTACGATAAAGCCTCTACAATTACATTATTAATATCAGCCTCATTCCATTCAAGCTGTGTAGATCCACCAGAGTTGTATGTGATAGTACGCCCTGATTGAGTGTACGCAAATAAAGGAACAGCTGGTCTCTTAAAGTAATAAACCTTACCAGCAGATGGCTGGTCGGGGAATAGCTGGATCTTCTTAGCGGCGTTCATAATTGCAATAGGATCATCTGTCGTTACCGGAATAACTTGAGAGTTTAATCTCTCTATCAACTCCTCTTCAGATAAAACCTGAACTGCACTAATTACGTTTCTTTGTAACTGATTGTTATACAAGCTAGTGTATAAAGCAATAAGGTGCATATATTGAGACGGCATAGATATTACACCGCCGGGTGTATCGTTATTTGTGAATGTGTATGTAGCTTTGAACGGCGCTAGAGCGTCATCCATTCTTTGTGAGTCTCCGTACCCAACCTTTTCTTTTGCACCGGGGATGGTGTATATCATAGGGTTAGAGTGGTACTTATTGAATAACGCCATCTGAGCTCTATCCAATACCTGATCTATCTCTGAGTGAGTTACAAAACCCTGCTGAGCTTTGTTTAGATAAAACAGTATGACGTTATGTATATCTTGTATGTTCATTAGAACCTGTTATTAGGTATGTTTACAGTTTTTCCTATCTGGGAACCTTCTCTCCAATTCTTGTCGTTTATATAACCCTTAGGACTTTTATTCGCAGCGTGTCTTGCAAAGTAGCTTTTAACCTGACCTTCACTTTTACCGCCCTTCAATCCCCACTTGCCACGGTGCTTAGGCTCGCCACCCTTAATTGTGATCTCACGACCAGTCTTAGGGTTCTTGCCAGTAGCCTGCCATGCATGCTTACCATCTCTTGCTGCTGAAACTTTAAATAAAGACACGAGCTATTTTGAATATTTGTTTACGAAATATTATTGCACCGGCAGCTAGAATGATAGCCCAAAACTTTAACTTAAGCTTTGTGTTTTCCTTCTTAGCACTCCTTAGTTCCTCTTGCGTTTGACTGTATAACTTAACATACGCAGCGATGGCGCTGTCTCTTTTCTGTATGTCGCCCTTAAGAATGTTCTCAAGCGCTCTATCTCTTATGTTATTAGTTTTAGTAGTAGTTCTAATAACTTCTTTTTCTTTGCAGTTGTGTTGGTAGGTTAATACCCCCGAGCTGATTTTAATTACGGTCCCGTCTGGTAGATTCTTTTCAAAATCTGGGCACGGAACATTCAATGTTTTTTCTACTATAGAATCCTTATATATAACAGAATCCTTAGTATTCTCTACTGTAATGGTATCGTTAATGCAGGCGCCACTTCTAATGACAGCATCCTTTACCTTCTCAAATTTTTCTGGATCTTTAAGTACCTGCTTTACGGGGTTACATGCTATAAGTAATATCAAAAATATTAGTAACCTCATTTCCCTAAAGATCTATATGTAGTGATAAAATACTGTACGACTATGCCTACTGAAACAATCGCCGATACGGTATAAATAATTTTCTTTTTAAAATCACGGAGGTCCTCAATCTCCCTTTCTAGGTGGTTTATCTTGCTAACAAGACCTGCGCCCTTACCCATGAGGGGATTCCCAACCAGAGCTTCAACGACTTGATTTAACTTACTGTCAATATTGTCTATCTTAGACTCTAACTCTGTCAATCTGTTATCCATCTTTTCTAACTCTGATTGGAAATCTTTCTCCATTTTTAATCCTTAAAGCAAGCTAGGATCTGAGCTTTCGCAAGCACAGTCATTTGCTCATTTGATTTAATAAATTCCTTTAAGGTACCTTCATCAGATTTATCTAGGTCTAAAGATTCACCATTGTAAATCTTCTGAGCCCAAGTAAATAACTTTAAAGCGTCACCTTTGTTTGCACTAGCCAATTGTCCAGCTAAAAGCTTTCCTACAGGTAGTGACTCATTTTTCTCGTCTTTTACTTCTAAGCCATCAAGGCCAGTAAGTGGTTTGTTGAAATCTAACATAAATGTTGGTTTAATTAATAAGCAAAAATAAGGATGATATTTTTCAAATAATAAAAAATATACCCCCTAATTATTTATTCTAGAATATAAGAACAAAGTTAAGGCAGCAAACAGAACACTGTTCAGTCTATGAAGTTTTATTTCAAAATTCATATCCTTTTCATACTGCTCATATATTGCTATATTTTTATAATACCTTGATTTATAATCAGTTAGAGTGTCATATGGTATTTTGTTTTTAATACTAAACGTATCCCTACTAGATAGTATAACAATACTTAAGCTGTCAGCGTGCTTTTTATTTTGCAACATAAGGCTGTCGATCTTCTTGTCTTTTATAGAAACAAGCGCCTCTAAGCTATCAAATGCTGCATTAATCTTTTCGCCCTCCTGCTTACTAATAATTATCCTCTCCTCGCCACCAATCTTCTTAACGACTGATTGGCTTGAACTTAAATTTGGAGCCAGTATCAATAGAATTAGCGGAATCCAGCTTACTCTTAACTTCATTTAATTCTGTTTTTAATTCTTTTACTTCCTGCTTTAGGGTGACTATAGTTTTTACAGTCTTAGTAATAACTTTCTTGTTATCGTTCGAGGATTCTACCTGAACCCTCTTACTGTCCTCTTGACTCTTATTAACCTTATTAATAAGATCATTCATGCTGTCGTCACTATGCCCGCATCCTACAAGTAGAAGGATAAATAAGAATCTCATTACTTAAACTTTTTAAGAGCCTTTAGATCCACGGCCATTTCTAGTCTGGCGGTAGAAGCTGCATTACTGCTATCGCTTTTGCGCACCATTTCATACAAAGCACCTATCTTTTCATCTTGCTTTTCATTACGCTTTGCATTGTCCACATATAAATAACTGATACCGCAGATGCATAAAAATAACATGCCAACAACCGGATTCTTGCTAAACTCTTTGAATGAAATAGGTAAAGGATTAGCACCTATCTTTAAGCCTCCTGACTCTTCCGCTTTTTTTCTTATTGCTTTTGCCATTAATTTAATTTTTATACTTTAGTCTTTCGTTTTCTTTTTCTAAAAATTGAAGCCGAACTTTATACTCAGTCATCTCTTGTTTTATATCACTCATTTTAGTTATTAAATCGTGCTTCTCCTTTATAGATGTTTCAAGTTTTTGCTCCAAGATTATTACCCTTTCCCTCAAATCATCTCTATATAAATTTTCGTCTTTTTTTTCTATGCTCTTTTCTGTATGCTTTATTTTCATTCTTTCCTCGTAGAACTTCCAAGCACCAGCACCACCTAAAACAGTAATAGAAGTTACAAGTATTGTAGTTATGTCCATTATTTAATTTTTTGAATATGCTCTTTTGTTACTCTAATTAAATTCCATATTGCAAAAATTAATATCAATAACCAACCAAAATTGCTACCCTTTAGCATACCCATTTGGTAATAGTTGATTACAGTTCCTAATGCAATCATAGTAGCAAGCTGCACCGCTATCTTTCTAATTTTTAATGAACCATCATATAGCACCGCATAGAGCTGAAAAAAGCCTACAAATGAAGCTATGACCTGTAAGATTAGATAAGGGTCGCCTAACTCAAACATAGCAAACGGAAGTATCAGTGCGTGTAATACACCAATCAAAACCTCGTTTGGCTCAGAGTCCGAGTAAAGAAATATTTGCATAAATCTTGTTATACCTTTTTTCATTTACTCCTCCGTTTTACCTTGTTTAAATCCCTTGATTAGCCCCGTAACAGACTCAATGGTAGTTAGACCTAAAGAAACCATTACAAGGGCTGTAGTAGCCCATACAAGCGATTCTGCAGGTACTACATGAGCCTCTGACATAGAGTTGGTGTATAAGGTCCAATAAAGAAAACCTGCCCCAATAATGCCCACTAATCTTTTACTAGAGTTATTACTCTCTGAGGAGAAAAATCCCCCCATCCAATTAAATACTTTCTTCATTGTTTGTTGTTACAGGTTCTTCAACAATTGATGTTGGAGGTACAGGAGCTGGGACCCATGGCAAAGGCAAATTTACAATAGGGGGGTTTTTAAGGTTCTCGATTTGCGCCTCAAGGTTGCTATCTAAAGCGTGGTCATCTAAGCCATCTGCTAACCATTCAACTACTTTAGAATAAGTTAAATCTGCATAAGCAGTAAAGTCGGTTGCCGAAGGTGTAGCACAAGATAATACTCCGTAAACTTCTGCAAAGTATTGTTCGTCTGTACCTTCGTATCTGTAATGTACTCGTTTAACTACATCGGTTAAACCATCTTCGCTTGGGGCAGTGTCCATTTGAACCACTACCCATTTTGTTTCTAATGCCATTTTTAAGGTGTTGAACTATTTAAATTAATATAATATACTGTTCCGTCTACGCTTACAGGTAAGTAACGAGTTACGTTAAACGCAGTGCCGCTTACACTTGCTCCTATTTTGATTGCTGCTCTACCCCAACCCGTGTCTGGTTCTCCTGTCTTTATTGAGCCTGTGTTTATTTCTACGTTACCCCCCGAAGTTATGCGCATACGTTCGGTAGAATTTGTACCAAACCTTAAGAAAGAATTTCCTGTTCCAATATACATTGGGTTGTCTGCGCCATAAAGTAAAAAGGCTTCATAGGCACCTGTAATTCCTAATACCCCACCTGTAGACCTTTCTATACCACTCCATAAAGTGCCGCCTGTATTTACAATTCTTTGGTTTGTAAAATTAGTTCCTGTAGTAGATGTTAATCTTAACGATGCTTCAGCAACAGAAATATCTAAAGTAGTACCCGGCGAGTTAGTACCTATACCTAATCTTCCAGCACCATCTAAAATCATTCCATCATATAAAGTATATCCGCTTCCTTTATTAGTAAAATATTGAAATTTTAAATCACCTGCATAATATTCAGTTCCATTACTTCCTTGTGTCCATGTAGAGTAGATAGTGCCACCTATATCACCACCGACAGCAGAATAATGTAGTTTTCCATTTAATGCTAAATATGCTCCGTGATAAGATGTTGATTGATTAATCAATAATGCACCACCATTTGTTATGCGCATACGTTCGGCACTATTACTATAGATTAAAAAATCATTATTTGAAAATCCACCAATATAAGCGTTGTTATTTACATTTGGGTCTGTTATACCAAACCGAGCAATAGTTGTAGTACCGTTAATAGTTAAATCAATACCTTTATTAGCTGCGCCTGCATTTACAGTTAACGTATTGTTAGGGCTTGTAGTACCTATACCTACGTTACCATTCCCTGCCAACCTCATAACTTCGCCAGAAGCATTGCTAAATCTTAGAGGACCTTGCCCACCATTCGCCCAAGAGTAAATTATATTTGTACCTAACGAACCTGAAGTTCCGTCTGTTTGTATTGATAATATAGAATTGCTTGACCTTAAATCTAAAGTTCTTAAAGAAGCAGTTCCGTAATCTCCAATATGAATATCTCCTGATACATTTAGCCTTGCACTTGGCGATGTAGTACCTATACCTACTCCTGTTGCGTTAATCCAAATTTGTGTTGAAGAAGCACCGCCAGAACCACCGTTTAATGCAAGGGTAGAATAATTACCTGTGCTTCTATTATAAGCTAATACATTACCAACTCCACCAGATACTCCTACTTCAACCGCAAGTCCACCACCTGCCGTATACCAACCGCTAAATCTACCTTGACCTGCATTAATTTCATTTGTTAATGATAAGCTATATGCCGTTACACTACTTGAGAATGTAGCTGCTCCTGTAGCTAATACATTAAATAAGGCAACTGAACCATCATATGGTTGAACTACAAA
>Ga0255110_1000021_pt1 | contig 43414 bp, 52 predicted proteins | sample Law_Miss_RepC_8h_FD_188479 | JGI IMG/M metagenome (GOLD analysis project Ga0255110, IMG submission 188479) | Freshwater microbial communities from St. Lawrence River, New York, United States - Law_Miss_RepC_8h | ecosystem: Environmental > Aquatic > Freshwater > River | place: USA: New York... | reverse complement strand
GTTTATTTTATTATCTAGGTAAGTTGTATGAATGTAGGTCGTGTCGCTTCGCTTCTTTTTTACAAAGTCATTATAAATCCAATGCGATTTATAAGCGGGATTCATTACCAAAATAACGCGGTTAAAATTATCCTTTGCTCGTATTGATAGGTCGACCTTGTCGAATACGTCGGGATCGGTCAATTCCTCCGCTTCATCAATTATCCAAGTAGAAAGGCCCGCAATCGATTTAAGATTTGCAGTATTGACGCCTGAACTCGTTTTGATTCCACGAAATAGAATCTTTGAGCCTGTGAGCTTATTTATAATTTCGCTTTGCGTTACTTCGAAGTCATTTACTTTGCCCATTATTTCGATTTTATCCAAGAATTCAGGGATTATTGAAATGAAAGCCGAAACCAAAGTGTAACGGGTGAATAAAATCACGTGGCCTTTTTGGTAAGTTAGATTCAAAAGAAATAACGCTAACGTCCAAGATTTCCCCGATCCACGTCCGCCGGTTATTAAATAATACCTTGTTTCGGGTTCCTCGTAAAATAACGGTTTATAGCTATCTATTAATTGAATCATTTAAATAAATAGTTTTTCCGTTTCTATTTGTTCGCCCGGCTGTAGATCGCCGCCAAACCTTTCTGGGAACGTTTCGGGATCGCTTTCTATTTCGTCAACTACCTTTGCGGATTCGATAGCAATATTTTTCCCGATCCATTGAATAGGAGGTGCAATGTTTTGCCCGTTTGTCGTTACGTCAATTTGCTGCTTTGGTAATCCAAACCGATAACTCAACCAAAGTTTTATGGCGGCTGTATCGCCTTCCTTGCATTTAAATAACAAGGCATTCCAAATTTCCTCCGGTACGCTGATTGCGTCCATTTGTTCTATTATCCTGATTTCCTGAACTTTAGGTTTACGGCCGGCACCTTCTCTCGCCCCTCCCGCTCCCTTTTTATTTGTCATGGCAACTAAATTTGAAATAAAATGAATATTCAAACCAAAGGTAAATGAAAAAAAATTAATAAATAATAAAAAAAATAATTACAAAAGCTTGCACGATACTACAAACCTTTGTACATTTGATAAGTGATAAGGCACAAACAAACCGCAAAAGAGCGGATTGAAACCAAAAAAAAAGTAAAAAAAAATAAAAAATAATTAGCAAAATACTTGCATACAACTACAAACCTTTGTAAATTTACTTAAGATTTAAAACTAACAAAAACACTAAAACAAAAAACACATGAACACTACAGCACAAACAAACGGAAACAAAATGAGCGAAAACACAAAAGCAAACCTAATCGCTTTTGGTATTATGGGCGTAATCATTGCAATAGGTATTTTATACGGAATGGAACTAGACAAAATCGCGTTTTAATCATGAAGAAAGCATTTAAAATAATCGCAAAAATAATTTACATTATTATCGCATTCACCCCAATATTTTTCCTCGGATATTTATTAGGGCTTAAATTAATCTAATCAACAAAACACTAAAACACTAACAAAATGGAATTTACAAGAATAGCAAACGACATAAACGGAAACCCTAGATATGTTTTCCACTTTTTGAACTTCATTACTGATAAAGAGCGCGAAGGATTAACCCTAGATCAAAAATATAAATTAGCGGTTAAAAAAGCTCAAAAATTAGGCGGTAGAATTTACCGCGGTAAAAGTTTCGGAGGCGGTATTGTTTTTCAGTCTTACAACATCCAAGAAACAATTTTTAAAATTAGGTTGAATCAATACGCTAATTAATAAAAATAAATATTTTAAATCACTTGCTTTGAATTACAAAACGTTGTAATATTGTATACACTAAAACACAAACACAAAATGGAAACGTTAACAAAAAAAGAAGTAAAAAAACTATTGGGAACTGGAAATAGTAAGTTAGTAAAAACAGGCAATGAACTAGGGGTAAAAATATTTAATTTTTCGATTCCGGCCGGTAATGACAAAATAACTGGAAAAATTACCTGTCCATTTGCGGCTGAGTGTTTAAAACTTTGTTACGCTAAAAAAGGCGCTTACGCCTGGTCTAACGTTCAACTTGCATTACACGAAAGGTACACGGCAAGTAAAGAAGCGGATTTTATTGAGCGTATCGATACGGAATTGATTAAGGAAACAAATAAAAAACACAAAAAACAAATTTATATCCGGATTCATGATTCCGGCGATTTCTACAGCCCGGCATACTTCGCTAAATGGTTAGAAATTGCTAGATTAAATCCAGGCGTACGTTTCTACGCGTATACGAAATCGCATTCGTTCATTCGTGGAAATTTTGCGATCCCTGAAAACTTCGATTTAATTTTTTCCTTAGGTAGTAAAAACGACGAACTAATTAACCAAGAAACCGAGCGACATTCAAAAATTTTCTATTCTATGGACGAAATGAACGCGGCCGGATATACTGACGCGAGCTACCTAGATTTAAACGCCACAAAATGGTTCACTGGTAATAATAAAATCGGGCTTTTGATCCACTAGTATAAATCCATAAACAGAAAACAAAATGAAATCTACATTTAGACAGTATACCACTATTTCGGGCCGGACTATTTTAGTTCGCCCGAATTACTCAAAGCGAGTTTTTACTATTCAAACCGAATTAAGTACGTTTAAAACGTATAAATTAAGCGAAAATAGTTTTAATTATAATTTATTTAATACCGGTAACGAGTGGGAAAACTACCTAATAACTTCGCCGGATATTTTCGCCGTAAAATAAAAGCTACTTTGGAACTTTGGGCCGGATCGATTCCGGCCGTAGCTTCTCTTATTTATAACTTAAACCACAAAACAAAATGACTGATTTATTCGAATACCCGGAATTATGGCCCGTAAATTTACGGGCAATTTTGGCGCGTTACTTTACTGAGGAAGCGAACTACAAAAATTTAATACAGTTTAAAAACGACTTGGAAAAAATAGGTTATTCGATTGAATTCGGTTTGGATTGCGTCGCATTTAATTTGCAAAAGATAGACGGCTTTAAATAAGCCGTTTTAAGACGTTGAAATTTTCAGCTATAGATTACCACTAATAAAAATTTATCTCTTTACTACGGGCTTAAAAATGGGCCGATTTGATTAAATAAAATCCTTAGTGGAAATCAAAATAGTTAGTGGAAATCAAAAGCAGTAGACGAAACCAAAAAGCGTAGACGAAACCCAAACGCTTAGTGGAAATCAAAATAGTTAGTGGAAATCAAAACTGCTAGTAAAAATAAATCCCTAGTGGAAATCAAAACCGCTAGATTAAACCAGCGTAAAAAATTAGCCGCGCTTAGTAGAAATTAAAACTTAGTGGAAATTAAAAAGAGTAAACCCAAACCAAAGTAAAATAAAATAGTTAGTGGAAATTAAAATAAAGTTTAAACGGAAAAAATCCAAAATCCCTAGTGGAAATCAAAATCCGTAGTGGAAATTAGAACTGGTTCTAACCGGTTACAAAATTCCAAATCCTAGTGGAAATTACAATTTCTTAAATCCTTAGTGGAAATCAAAATCCCTAGTGGAAATATAAAACCCTAGACGAAATCCAAACCCATAGACGAAATCTATACCTAGTGGAAATTAAAACCTAGTGGAAATTAAAATTATCCAGGACGTAGTGGAAATTAAAATCGGTAGTGGAAATTAAAACCGTAGTGGAAATTAAAACCAGTCAAACAAAAAAATTACCGCTAGTGGAAATCAGAAAATAAATATTACAATTTGCTTGCATTGAATTACAAAAGATTATAATTTTACTTCAAGTTAAACACAAAAACAAAAACACAAAATGCTTAAAGATCATTATTACTGTTTAGACCAGTCAGGATTAACCTTAGAACTGGAATCGTTTGAAAACGACGGAATCGCCTTAGAACTTTATTTTGGCGGTGGAAAATCAATCACGCTGGACATTTACGATAATTTGACGGAGAAATTCTCTGACCATTTTAGAACTATTTGTTCTGTTTTAGATCCATTTATTGTTGAACAATTAGAAATCGAAATTAAGAAATGCTTTACGAAATGATGTCAGCCACGGAATACGGAATTCTAAAAGGCTTTAGCGAAAAATCAACCAGAGTTCACCAGATTATTAGATCAGGTAACTTTCCTGCCGAATGGGTGCAGGCTCCTAAAAAAATAGGAAATCAGTGGATAGTATTTGTAGACTTAAATTGGATTAAAGATGCTGGTATACGTTAACGAGGAAATCGACAAATTTATCGCCAAGAACTACGGCGAAGTTTCGCGAGAACAGCGAATAGCAATCTCGAATACATTCGAGTTGTATTGGGACAAATACGGATTCAGGTACGCGCAAGTTAAAACGCTCAAAAAACACGAACCTACCCCCCCCCCTCCCCTTTTTCTAGGAATTAACTAAAAAATTTTAAACACAAACACAAAATGAAAGAATTAATTGCAATCCAGAGCGAGCTTAAAGCTCCAAAGAACCAGTTCAACGCGTTCGGTAAGTATAAATACCGATCCTGCGAGGATATTTTAGAAGCTGTAAAACCTTTGCTTCTTAAATACGGATGTACGTTAACTATAGACGACGAGGTTAAAGAAGTTGGCGGTTTAGTATTTATCGAAGCAACCGCAAGCATTCAAAAGGACTTGGAAGGTCGCACGGTAAGAGCGCAGGCTGGTATTGATCCAAACCGAAAAGGTATGGACATTGCACAAAGTTATGGAAGTAGCAGCTCATATGCTCGAAAATACGCGCTCAATGGGCTTTTCCTTATCGACGATACGAAAGACCCAGATTCGACTAACGACCATGGTGGTAAAAAAGAGGAATTAAATCCTTCTCACGTTAAATGGCAAGGCGCCAAAGAATCTTTGGCAAATGGAAAAGTTTCCATAGAGCAAATTAAGTCGGTTTATATTTTAACAGCACAAAACGAAAAACTTCTATTATCATGAACTTTAAATGCAGAGCAAGTGCGCTTGGTCAGATTATGACCAACGCGCGAAGTAAAAACGAAACTTTATCGCAAACAGCAAAAAGCTACTTGGAAGATTGGGTAAAAGAGCAGGTTTACGGAGTAAAAAAGCAAATTAAATCCAAATACATCCAAAAAGGTTTGGCCTTGGAAGATCAGTCAATTGAGTTTTACTCAGTAGCAATGGAAAAGGATTTTATGATTAAGAATCTAGAACACTTTGAAGATGATTTCTTCACAGGAACTCCAGATTGTTTCCACGAGGGAATAGTATACGATTTTAAAACCTCGTGGGACTGCTTTACTTTCCCTCTGTTCGACCAAAGTCCTGATACTGGATACTTCTATCAACTTCAGGTTTATATGCATCTGACGGGCTTAAAAAAGGCTAAGTTGGTATACACGCTTCAGGACACTCCAGATTTCTTGACTTTTGATGAGCCAGTAAGCTATTCTCACGTGGAAAATCAATACAGAATCAAGGAATTCGATATTGATTACGATCCACAGGTGATTGAATCCGCAAAGGAAAGAATTTTAGAGTGCAGAGAATATCTAAAAGAACTTTTATCATGAGCGATATAACAATGTGCGAAGGAATAGATTGCCCGATTCGAAGTAAATGCTACAGATTTATGGCTATTCCGAATGATTTCCAGCATTATTTAAAAAAAACTCCGTTTGAATACGATTACTGTGATAAGTTTATTTCATATCAAGAAGAAATAGATTTGGATAACATAAAATTTATAAATAATGGCGGACATAACGATGTGCATGGGGACTAATTGTCCCCAGAAAGAAACTTGCTACAGGTTTACAGCAAAGCCAAATGAATACAGACAATCCTATTTTATAAAAGAACCTATCAAAGACGGAAAGTGCGAAATGTATTGGGGGGATAAAGCTGAATTAGTTTTTAATCAACTAAAAGAAATAGTAAAATGAAAGAGACAGCAGTAGATTACTTATTTCAGAAACTCTGGGATACACCAAAGGATAAACTTACCTGGTACAAAATCCTAGTAGATGCCAAGGTGATTGAAAAGGATGAAATCATAAATGCATATCTTGACGGATACAAATCACATCCTTATTTAGCAGAACAATACTACAAACAAAACTTTATAGACAAATGACATCATTAACACAAGCACAAAAAGACGAAATAGCTAGACAATACAGACTAAAGATTGAAAATAAGAATATTGCTACATTTCTAGGATTATCCAAGCACATTGTAAACAATTACATTTACAAGGAATATCTTAAGACAAATGAGAGATCGAAGTACACAGCAGAACATTATAAAAATGCTGATAAGGTTATTGAAATGTACAAGCTAGATTTTTCCTACAAACAGATTTCTGAAAGAACTGGTTTAAGACATCACCAAATCTGCGAAGTCATAAAGTTAACAACTCATCGCAGAAGACAAGGAATAACAATAAAAAATCTTAGAGAAGTACAGCGTTTATGGGAACAAGGAATGAAGATTGCTAATATTTCTTACAAGCTAGAATTACCTTATGGCCAAGTTCAATATTGGGTTCGAAAGATGAGATCAGAGGTGTACACAAGTTTACACTAAGTGTACACCTAAGTGTAAACCAAAATCGGCCTAAATTCGCTCCAATCGCAATAAGTGAACACTTTGAACACTTTTTGACAAAAATGAAAAAAAATAAATTTTCAGTGGTCAAAAAAAAATACATTACAGAAAAAAGTGTAAACTTGTAAACCTAAGCCAAAAAAGTGGTAAAAATCGGTCAAATTAAAGCGTATAAGCGGTTTTAGGGGTTTACACTCTAGTGTAAACTAAGTGTAAACTAAGTGTACACTTTTAGCCAAAAAACACCCTACCCCCCCCCTTTTTTCCAAAACTTTGTAAAAAACAAAATGAACGTAACACTAGGTAGAGCAATCAACTTACTGAACTCAGGGTTCAGTGTAATGCCCATATCAGAAGGCAAAAAACCGCTTATTTTATGGAAGGAATACCAGACAAAAAAGATAGAAAAAGCCGAGTTAGAACGGCTAGAGTCTAAAACTAAAGGTTATGGTATTATTACAGGATTTTATGGTACTGAATGTATAGACATAGATTTAAAAGTATTCCCTAGTGTACAAGAGGGTAAGAAATTCTGGAATGAGTTTATTGCATTCGTTTCAGATTACATAGACGACTTCGCTAGAAAGTTCGTAATCTATAAGACTGTTAACTCTGGATACCACATTATCTACCGATGCGAAAAGGTAGAGGGAAACAGAAAGCTTGCAACTCTTAAGGGACATTCTCAAGCCTTGATTGAAACTAGGGGAACTGGTGGATATATTTACATCTACGATAATCAGGTAAGCGAATTGTCCTACGAGGAAATACAGGAAATTTCCGTAGAAGAACGCGATTTGTTAATTAATCTATGCAAATATTTTCACTACGAGGAAAAGGTAGACGAAATAAAGCCAAAAGAGGCCGATTACAGCGGACTAACTCCTTGGGAAGATTATAACCATAGGAACAAGGCTTTGGACCTCTTACAGGGCGAATTTATAGCCATTAAGCACCTGTCTGATAGAATAGTGCTGCGCAAGTATGAAAGCAAGGATGCTTTGCACGGATTTATCTACAAGGATACTGGTCTATGCTACCTATTTACTACTGCGACGATCTACCCGCACGAAACACCGCTTAGTCCGTTTGCAATCTACGCTTGGAAGTTCTTTCGAGGTAACTACTCTGAGGCTGCCAAAGAATTGTACAAGGAAGGATACGGCGAGCGCAAGATCAGGAAGGTGGAAATTGAGCGAATCGAAATCCCCAAGGAGGAATTGATATTCCCGATAGAGGTATTCCCAGAGGAGTTGCAGAATTATATTCTGTTAAATCAGAAAACTCTAAACCATTCTATTGACTATATGGGATGCTCCTTACTTTGGTACATTTCTATATGTATTGGTAACAGCTGCAAAGTTCAGGTTAAAACAGGCTGGAAGGAATCAGTAAACATTTGGCTTGGATTAATTGGTAAGGCTGGACTAGGTAAAACACCTAGTATAAATGCGGTCATATTCCCATTATCTAAGAAAAATAGTTTTGAAATTAAGCACTACCAGAACGAGTATAAAAAGTACAAGGAATACGAGAAGCTTAGTTCCAAGGATAAAAAGGATGTAGAGGAAATTAAGGAGCCAGTAAGAAAGCAGATTATTGTTAACGATGTTACCGTAGAAGCGTTGGCTGACCTACACGAGGAAAACGAAGTTGGAATCGCTGTATTTAAAGATGAGCTTAACGGCTGGATTAAGGATATGAATAAGTACAAGCCTGGATCTGACCTTGAGTTTTGGCTTTCCTGCTGGTCGAATCAGGAAGCAATTATGACTCGAAAGACTGCCAAGAGTAGTTTTATTCAGTCGCCTTTGATTCCTGTGCTTGGTGGCATACAACCTGGTATATTTTCTCAGATATCTACCTTGGAAAATAAGGACAATGGATTCCTAGATAGATTGCTTGTTTGCTATCCTGATAAGGAAATTGAGCATTACAACCGCAATGCGATAGATCAGGAAGTATTGGATTGGTACGAAGCTTACATGAGTCAATTCTACAATCTGATAAGAAAAGAAGTCTTGCAGTTTAATAAGTTCGGTGAGATTGAACCTAGAGTGATACGATTTGATGCGGAAGCAGAGAAAGAGTGGGAAAGAATCTTTAACAACATCACAGATATGCAGAACTCAGACGATATTTCTGAGTATGTAAAAAGTATGTTGAGTAAGCAGAAGGCTTACATCCCAAGATTTGCTCTTATTATTAACTCAATTACTGCTTATAACAAAAGCGATGGATTTGACTGGGTAAGCAAGGATAGTTTACTTAAAGCTGAGAAATTAAGTAATTACTTCATTGCAATGTCTAAGAAGATTAAGGTAAACTCTATTGAAAGTTCAGAGCTTGGTGAGTTGGTTAGGTCATTAAAAAATGAATCGATTGAAAGAAAAATACAGCAAATTCAAGAAGCTATTCCTGATTTTAATAGATCAGAGCTTGCTGAGATGCTAAATGTTAGTAGAACAACTATTTATAAACACTTGAAGAAATGAATTACATTAATCATAAATCGAACAATGTAATAGCAAAATATTATTACAAAGGTGATAAAGGATATAAGTATGCAGTAGTTGAAATAGAATGTTTATCTCATAATATGCAATTTGTAAAGTTCACAAGGCAAGATGGGATTCAAAATTTAAGAAGACAATGTTTCTGTTGCGGAGAATTATCAATGGATTTAAAAAAATCATTGGTAGAAAATTTTGATGATGTTCAGGAATTTAACAATGATTTAAGATATTTAAAGGATGAATTCTATAAGCAAGTTATTATGGGTTTACATAAAATCAAAAATGATGAAGCTTGGGACAAATACAATGAGTATTTAAATTCAGAGAAATGGGAGCTTAAAAGAAAAAAGGTTTTGGAAAGGGATAATTATCTCTGCCAAGCCTGTCTTACAAATAGAGCCGAACAAATACATCATTTAACATACAATAATATTTATGATGAACCATTGTATGAGTTACTATCAGTTTGCAAAAGATGTCACATGAAAATTGAACAACAAAAACAAACAAAACAATGATTGAAGCACTAGATGAAATCACGGAAATTCCATTTGAAGTATTTTGGAATAAGTTTATGGACATTTGTCCAGGTATCTATGACCGATTTGCAGCAGAGGTATATTGGGTAAAAATGAAAGAAGAAAACAGAATATTGGCTTTTGAGTACCTATGCAAGTTTGGTAGCGACTACAAAGAGCCTTGGAAGCACTTGCATCACTTTGATTTACCTTGGTAAGATACCCTACCCCCCCCTCCTATATGAAGGCAATAGATAGACTTAAAGAACTCAAGCTAAACGCTAGTATCAGAGATCATCCAAGCGTACCTAGATATGCAATAGCGCTACCTAAGTACGAGGATAAGACTGCAAATGGACTTACAAAATGCGTTATTGACTACCTACAGCTCTCTGATCACCAAGCGGAACGAATCAACACTATGGGTAGGCCAATAGATAACCGCAAGCAAGTCACAGATGTACTAGGCAGAACCAAGACAATCGGGTCTATGACCTGGGGCAAGTCTACGGCTACTAAAGGGTCCGCAGACATATCAGCAACGATCAGCGGAAGGTCGGTAAAGATAGAAGTAAAGATAGGCAAGGACAGGCAGTCTGAAGATCAGAAAGTATATCAGGCAAACATAGAAAAGTCAGGAGGTCAATATTGGATAGTAAAAAATTTCGATGACTTCATTAAAAAATATGACGAATTCCTAGATAGTTTAAAATCAAACAATTAATATTACTTCACAAACCAAAAAACAAAAGAAATGGCAAATTTATCAGAGATTTTTCTCAAGCAGGAAACCCTGGAAACTTTACTAAACACAGTAAAAGCAAAAGGTTTAAAAGGTGTATCAATCACCATTAGTCAGAATGACACCGCAAACGAGTGGGGCCAGAATGTAAACTCTTATGTATCTCAGTCTAAAGAAGACAGAGAAGCAAAGAAACCAAAGTTCTACACAGGATCAGGGAAGGTATTCTGGTCAGACAACAAGCCAGCAGTAGTAGCTGAGAAGAAAGAAGCAGGTCATGTAAGTAAAAAAGAATATGCCGAGACGGAAAGTGGCCTCCCGTTCTGATTACACGCTTAAACGTAGATTTATCAATAAATTCAATGAGTACACCCCGTGGCAGGATATTGGTCACGGGGAGTGGCTCTCACTAGAGGACGTGCAGGATAAAATTAAAATCCTAGTGCAAAATTATAGAAGCAAGCAGGTTGAAGTATGGTTTGAAAAAGATGGTAAACTACTAGATTACAACGGAAATGTAACTAATGAACCGATTAAATTCATACCAAAATGAAACCAATACTTTGGAAAATTCTAAAATTTGTAAACGTAATCGTAGGTTTCTGCCTATCACTTTGGTTAGTTAGCGAAGGATTTGGGATATTTGCACTCATTTTAGCAATTTATGTAACTTACTTAAACTCAGTTATTGATGAAATACTCAAAGGAACAGATTAAAAGAGCAATACGTTCGAACGTATTCTGTGAGCGCAACGGAATAAAAGCAGATATGGATATGGAAGACCATCCTGATGCAGGAGAAATCTTATATAACTACTTCTGTGGTGAACCAGAACCAAGACTTAGTGAACTGCTACAGAATCCTAGATATATACTAAAACTAGAACTAATACAAAGACACCTAACACACAATTACAAATGATTAGATATAAGTATGAAGAATTAGAATTCTATGTTGATGAAGAAACTGGAAAACTAATTGTTGACTACGGTGAAAACATAACCGTTATTGAAAATAATACAGCCATAGAGCTACTTGAAATTCTAAGACAAAAACTCTATTTACACAGAGAACAGAAAGAAAGTGTTATTAAAAGATTCTTTAAGTAATGAAATTCCACGAGCAAGTTTACCAAGTATTGGGTGAAATTAAAGAAATGCTAATTGCAAAAAATCAAAAGTACGGCAATTCAGCTCTGGAGCCACTTGGCGTATTTAGTAAGTTGTCCGCTGAGGAAGGATTACTGGTCCGCATAGACGATAAGCTAAAACGGATTAAAAACGGCTCATTGGAAAAAGACGACGAAGACGTTATTAATGACCTGATTGGCTACCTTGTTTTATTAAAGATTCATTCAAACCGTGAGCAAAGTTTTGATGAACTAGACGGCTCTCACAACTGGCGAGATATTAAGCAAAAGCAAGATTTGATTAAAATGATGCAAGCAGATTTGAGAGATAATTTGTATTAATTACGGCGAAATCGCCAAAATAAAAATATCTTTAACCTTATGAATTTAAAATAATGAACATAATACAGACTAATTTTCCAGCTACTCAGTATATAGCAGAGGAAACACAAAAGAAACAGATTTACTTGCACCATACGGCTGGCAGTCCAAATGGCGTTGGAACCTTTGGTTGGTGGGCCTCAAATACCGAAAGAGTTGCGACCTGTGTTTCTATCTCTGGAATTGGCAAAGGCTGCGTTGACGGCCAGATTGTTCAGGGTTTTAGCTCCAAGTTTTGGGCCTATCATTTAGGATTGCAAACAAGTACCTTTAGCACTCGCAAAATTCCATTTCAGCAATTGGACAAAATTAGTATTGGTATTGAAATATGCAACTGGGGAAATCTTCGCGAATCAAATGGTAAATTTTACAATTACGTTGGCAAAGAAATGGACAAAGGCATTATCAAACTAGATAAGCCATTTAAAGGATTTCAATACTTTCACGATTATACAGACGCACAAATTGAATCTGTAAGGCAATTGCTAGTCCTATGGAATAAAAGGTATAACATCCCTTTGGATTACTGCGAAGACATTTGGGACATTACACCCAGAGCCTTAAAAGGTGAGGCTGGCGTTTATACCCACAACTCCGTTAGAAAGGATAAAATCGATATTTATCCACACCCTAAAATGATTCAGATGCTAAAGAGTTTGTCTTGACAAATCCTGTAAAAAAATCGTGACAATTACGGAAGTAATCCGAATTACAAGTGTAAATTTTGCAGTTTTTTACCTTTGAGTTTACAAATCGAAAACCTTTGTTAACCTTTAGAATAACTTTTTAGAAACGCTGATTTGGTGAACGCTTTGCAATGGCTGGAACTGGTAACTAAATAAATACTTGTTGTCCAAGTAGCTTACGTTGGCACTTGGTTGCAAAAGTGAGTTAACCCCAGCGCCTAAGTATATACCTTTAGGCTTGACTAAAATTGTCTCTGTATTTGTCTCGGTAATTGTATTGGTTACGACTGGCAATTTATAATCGTTCGTAGCGGTCATTTTAAGCACCTCTCCGAGGACTTCTCCGTTTACCTTAGTACTTCCATATTCAAAAGGAAAAGACGTCTCAAAACGGCTAATTTTAGGCTTAAAATCGATTAGTACCGTATCCCTCAAAACTTGCGTTTTTATCTTTGTTTTTGGGACGTAAATCGTGTCTTTCAAAGTAACGTAAAGAGTATCCGTTTTGACCTCCACTTTTTTTTTGTAAACCGTCTCTATCTCTGGCCTTGGGAAAACCACAAAGGCCAAAACAACGCCTATTAAAAAGCTTATTATTGCAATCCTAATCCGTTCGTCGTCTAGTAACTCTTTCATTGGTCTATAAATAAATTGTCTTGCTCTAGTATTTTTCTCAATTCATTACGGCAATATTCAAAAGCCTTGTAAGTATCTTTAGTCAATTCTTTGTACTTCATTTCCGAACGCAACAACTGGTCAAAGTCCCAAATTGCACTTTTATAGTTTTGTCCATTAAAAGCCGTTAAAAATTGCTCGTTTTGTTCTGGTAACTCAAACTCTAGTATTGCTTTCATAACGGAAATTTACAAGAATCGATTAACAACTCATAACTCTGTTTTCCCTCTTCGCGTTCCCTAGTAACGTTTAACGTTAGTATTCGACCGCCAACCGGTTTAACTGGCGCTCCGCGTTCAACGTGCCAGCCAAAGGCTCCGTCTTGATACTCTTCTTTATAACTGCCAGTTATTGCAAGATGGATTTGTTTGTGAACGTATTCGTAAATTCTTTTTCCGGGATTGTATTCCATCGTCTCGCGCACGTCATTACGGCTTGCGTTTTCGTGAATATGGCCCATAATAAAGACGTCCATATTTTCGTAAGTTTCTAGCGCTCTGGTCAAGTTGATGGCTCCTTTTGTTACTATACCCCCCCCTCCTGAGCCGTGGAAATACTTAATATTTTTACTCATATGCGTATTTTCCCAAATCGAGTATTTTAGAAGTAACCAACCTCCGTAACCGCCAGTTTGCACGTTGGTTTTGTTCGTGTAATTCAGCAAATCGACAAACCTTTGCAAAGGGTCTGTTTCTAGATTCTTAATAATTGCAGTTTCGTGGTTACCGTATCCGATAACGGTTAATAAATGAGCGTAAGGCGACCACCATTCAACTGCGGTTTCAATTACCGCATCGATATAGTTGGCTTTATTATGCTCTGGCAAAATGTCTTTTTTGTTTCGCCTTGGGTCATATTTGCCTTGCATTAAACAAAAGAAATCGCCGTTTATAAAAATTGGTATTTGATTCTCTTTGCAATATTCCAAATGAGCCTTTAGCATTTTGCGGTCGCATTTTGGATTGTCCCAGTGAACGTCGCTAAGTAAAGCCAATCGATTTTCGTCCTTTGTTAGAGCGATTGTATGCACGTTTCGTGCTATTTTGGTTAACTCCATTATAAGAGTAGTGTGGTTATAATTGTTTTTAGCAAGTCAAAGAATGACTCAACGGAATGCTCCGGTAAAAAGAAAGCGGCAACGCCTCCAACTATAATTAAAAAACCCGCCCAGATTCCCAAGCGGATTCGATTAGATTTAACGTCCTTGTCCACGATATTTCTTTGGCTTTTGCTCAGTTTTAGAATAGGCTTTTTTTGCGGCCCCATTTCTACGCTTGCCAAACGATGTTGGCTTTATTGTCTGCGCTGCTTTTTTCATTTCTTAAACTTTGCCCACAATTTTTTTAAATCCGGCAAAAAATGCTCGCTTTTTTTAATTTGCTCCCATAATTTGATGACAAGACCGCAAAAGGTCATTATCAAAATTAGAAATTTTAGGGCCTCGTTCATATCTAAAATGCTGGCAAGCGTTCCGATAATGCCAAGGCCAAGTACTTGCTCAAATGGGGGAATATGGTTCATTGAATTAAATGCATTTCGTTTATCAAAAATAAGGCATTTTAAAGCAAATAAAAAAGCGCTATTTCTAGCGCTCTAAATTCTCGGTAATGGTTTACCATTACTTTTCGCTCAAAGCCTCAAATAACGGCGCCAAAACAAGCACAGTAAAGCCTTTCGCCTTTACCTTTTCTTTGATTAAATCAGCGTCCGATTTGGTCATTTCAATCTCGGCCTCAGAATAGTAAATTTTCTTTGCCAACTCGTAAACACGAATTGGGTCGTCTTTTTCCTCGGCGGTAAATAAAGCGTTTCCAACTAACTTGGACAATAGCATTGGCTCGCCTTGGATTGCGTTTCCTTCGATGTCTTTAATTTCAATCGCTAAATTGACTTTCATATAATGGTTAAGTTTAATTTTTCGGCAATATAAGCATAAGCCGCATCGTTTGAATTATCCCAGTCAATGTAAGATTGTCCGCTCATTGTAACGTTTCCGTCGGCAAGCGTTTGACCGATAACCAAAGGCAATGCCTCAGTACCTTCGCCGCTACTGCAAAGAGAATAATAAAACGTGCAAGACGTTGCAAGGTTGTCGTTGATAATGTAGGCGTTTAGTAGATTTGCTTCAAAACTTTCGCCGTTTTTCCAGATGCTAATTGGTTCGATTTGTTTCATTTTCTTGTTGTTTAAATTTATAATGTTCCCATATATACGGCTAAAATATCATAATATTCTAAACCGATTTGTACTCGAATCCATCTGTTTGGTGTTGATGTTCCACTAACTAACGCCCGACCTAAAAGCCATCCGTTGGATGTTGTTCCGACTGGTTGCGCCGTTCTAATTGCTCCGTTTACTTGTAATTTGGAACCGTTGTCGGTTGTGCTACCAATCATAACGTTTCCGCCGTTAGCATTTATAGCCGTTGGCCCATAAGCACCGCCAGTAAATGTTTCAATTAATCCCCTTGTCCCGTCGTGGTTAAATCTTAATAAAGTGTTTGAACTTGACCAAACATCCATAACTCCAGCAACTTGTAATCTAGTACCTGATTGAGCAGTTGTCGTTCCAATCAAGACGTTGCCACCGTCTCTATTTAAAACTAAAGGTCTATAAGCAACGTTTTGCTCAATTGATTGAATCCACGCATAACTGCTAGAATGAACGCCACTAATTAATTGAGCGTTTGTATTACTTGCCCGTCTAATAGTAAATTGCTCGTTTCCTGAATCAGCGGTTATTGTAACTCTTCCAGATGTATCTAAAGTACTGCTGAAAGTCGCTGCCCCGTTTACTTGCAACCTTGCTCCGTTGTCCGTTGTCGTACCAATCCCAACGTTGCCGCTGGAGGTTATTGTTAAAGCTGACGTACTACCGTTATTTGTAGAAAATAATATTGATTTATTAATTGTTCTTATTACAGTATCTCCTAAAACGCTACCGTTAATAATAGAGTTTGTTGAACCAGAAACTCCACTATAATTATAGACTGTTCCGCCAACAGTATAAATATTTAATATACTTGTTGCTGAAGCTCCAGCGTGCGTTAAATCACCATTAAAACGACCCGTTCCGTTGACATCTAGTTTATATCCAGCGTCTGTGGTTGTGCCGACTAGGAGGTTGCCGCTGGAATTTATTCGCATACTTTCAGTCATTGACTTTGCCCCTCCAATAGATACAACTGAAGTAGAAGTACCTCTAAAGAAGTAAATGTCGCCACTATTGCCAGCTCTAATAGCTGACCCAAGATTACCGAACTGCGCCTGAGTTGAAATAAATGCGCCACTTGTTGTTGTAGATGGAGCAACTATTGAACCTAAGACTAAGTCACCAGAAGAATAGTCTATTCCATAAGACGTTAAAGATTCATCAAGAGTATAATTATCTCCTAACACCCAATATCCATTACCAGATGATGCTCCAAATCCAGCTTTTATCGCTGGTCTATTTGCAGCAGCTGCCTGTACCGTAAGCCTAGATGTATATGCGCTTGTATTTCCAATCAAGACGTTTCCTCCGTTTGGCTGCAATGCTAAATTAGTAGTAGCAGAGAAGGTATTAGTATAACCATTAATAGAAGGAACTCCGCCAATTGTCCCAACAGCAACCCAATTTGGCGTTGCAGAGTTTGCTCCAAATGTTGCTGAGAATGTATTTGCTGGGTCAACAGACCTTAATGAAACTGCCGTCACGCTACTGCTAAAGGTCGCTGCGCCAGTGGAGGCTATTAATAAATGGTCAGCACCTCCTCCATTTGATAAAGCAAAAAGTCCGCTAACACTAGTTAAAAAAATGTTTGTACCTCCAGTAAAAGAAGTTAATTTTAAAGACCCACCAGCATAAGTATTTGCAGAAGCCGTTAATGTTGTACTGCTTGCTGTCAACGTCCCACTAACCTGCAACCTTGCTCCGTTGTCTGTGGTTGTGCCGACTAGGAGGTTGCCTCCGCTGGTTAGGGTCATCGATTGAACCCAAGTAATTGCATTTCCAGCCGTGCCTGATGTTGCGGTATACCATTGGTGAGAATTGGTAGATAAATTTCCAGTTTGATATAAACCTGCCACTCCATTTTGCAAATATCTACTTGTAACAGTTCCATCTAAGTAACCATTTCCCCAAACCTCCATCCATCCAGCATTAACTCCAGCAAAAGCACCTCCAGCAAATATTTCCAACGCTCTTCTACTTGACCACCAAGTTTGTGGCGTTACTCCCAAACCTAAACTACCTCCTATTTCTTGTAAAGCGCTATTCCCAATCGTAGACGCTCCCGTAAACTTTGGCAAGTAGTTAGTCGTGCCAGTTCCAGTTACTGGGTTGGTTAAAGCGTTTTGCTTAGAGTTAAACGTTGTCCAATCCGTACTTGATAACAAGCCATTTTGCGAGCCGCTAGCCGTTGCAATTGCTAAGGTAATAGTTCCGCTTGTGGTAATTGGACTTGAGCCAATCGTTACGCCGCTAGTTGCTGAGGATAAGCCTACAGACGTAACAGTTCCCACGTTAAACGTGCGGTTTGCGCTCAGGTCTTGAGTCGTGCCGTTAATTGTTATTGTTCTACTTGTTGGAACGTAGCCGCTTAAATCTGGCGAGTAAATTGGAATGTTTAAAGTACTACCTACCAAAGTAGCCGCGCCACTTGAGCCAGTAGTTGTAAGCGTTAAAGCGTTTTGCTTGCTATTAAAGGTACTCCAATCCGTTCCGCTCAAAGCGCCAGTAACGCCAGCGCTTGCCAATCCAAGGGATAAAACTTGCGTTGATAAACTCAATCCGTTAGCCGTGCCTAACGTAACCGCGTTATGCCTTGCGGCGGTATTTGCTGCTACGTTTGTGTTGGCGTTTACCCTAGCCTCTGTATAATAAAGATTAGTCCCCTCAGGTACAACGCTAGTATTAAGCGTTTGAAACGTTTTGTCGCCTCTAAAGTATTGCGCGGTCGTGCCAGCGGTTATGGCGTTTTCTTTGTTGTTAAATGTCGTCCAATCCGCTGAACTCAAAGCGCCTCGATTTGTAGCGCTTGCAGTCGGTAGGTTAAACGTATGCGTTGCACTTGCGCTCGCAATTGCAAAGTCTGTTCCAGATGTTCCAACCGCAAAGTTTTGGACCTGAGCGGTCAAGCCATTTAAAGCCGTTAAACCAGTCGTAAATGTGGTTACAATTTGGCATAAATGGTTGTTTTCAGTATGCAAAGTAATTGTACGTCCTGAATGAGTAACGTAATAACGAACCGCAAGCCTATCTGTTAAAGCCAAAGTCGTTGTCGGTACTGCAAGAGTACTGAAATAAGCCGTTAATGTCGTGCCAAAAGCTATAAACTCAGGCGAGCCACTATTTGAAGCAATCAGCGTGAAAGTAGTCCCATCGTACTTATAAAGCTCAACGTAAAAGGTTGGAGTACCTCCGCTACTTGACGAACTAAAGTAGGTTTCAAAGTTCCAGTTACCTCCGGGAATTTCTAGCAAATTTGGGTCGCCAGCATCCGTTAAAAACGAGGCAATGTAGCCGTCTGCATTAATTGTAAAATCCGTTCCAGCTCCCAAAATGGGAACCTTGCTCAATTCCTTATAAGCAACTCCGCCAATTGTACCTTGGTTAATTGAGCCGTTCAAATAATAGCTAATAGACGAACCGCCTCCGCTTGCCTCTGGGAAATCCGCCAAAGAGCCATCGCCTCGAATGTATTGCGCAACCGTTCCCGCTCCGCTCAAAATTTGCGATTCAGTAATTGATAAACCAGTAGAAGCCGCGGCAATTGTTACGGGTAAATGGTTCTGGCCTGTTCCAGCTGGGTCGGTTGGACTTTGTCCCTCGGAAACTACAAAGCCGGGGGAAGCTGGTTTGCTTCCTTCCCTTACTACGCTCGCTCTGTATTTGCTAATATTAACGTCTTCCATTTATGTCGTTGGTTCAATTCCTAAGTCGTAAAGCTCAATTTGTGCGGTTCCAGTTCGGCAATCTAATTGGTAACTCATTAGCGCCCAATATCGTCCGTTATACAAAAACGAGCGCCAAGGTTCGATTGGTCTACGTTCTAAAGTTGCCAAAATTCTGTAATTAGTTCGCCCTTTCAAGTTAGCTAATTCTTGTATTATAATGTCCAACAAAGGTAACGATTCTACTCCATCTCGGCTCCATTCCTCAGTTACTGGATTGTTAGCGATTAACAACTGCATTGCTGAGGCTGAATTGCTTGTTATCGCGTCTCCAATGTAAGTATTATAGTCTGGATGCACGTTTGCGTAAGGCGAACCAGTAATACCTTTAACGCCTAATTTAGAAAGCGATAATCCGTCCGTTTTTTCAATCTTTAGCGAAAGGTTATCGTATCGGATAACGTAACGATTAGCCGTTCCTCCGTTGCAAATCAATTGGTAAAGCCTAATCTCAACTTCGCCATCAACTGGGACTAAAACGTTATTAATTGCAATGCTATTCCAAACAGAGCCAGCGGTAACCGCGAACTGCATAACCGTAGCCGTAGAAGTCCAATCGAAAGTCGTGGTGGTATCTCTATATAAATACTGATTACCAATTTTAACCATTAACCCAACGGAATGCGTTCCAGCAGCTGGAGTAATTGGAAAATCACCAACTTTTTCGACCATATATTCAAAGGTCAAAGAAATGGTATTGGCATTTTCTTGCGCAATTGTAATGGCTCCGCCTGTGGTATTTGTATTTGCAGAAATGTAGCTAATATTTGGGTCGCTTGCTCCAGCCGTTGTGGTTGTTGTCCAAATCTGGCAATATTCGCCGCTAGAATCCGCAACGTATTGCACCAAAGCCGTTGCACCACTTGGAACGCTTGACGGCTGCAAGCTTGGTATCGCATTATGGTAATCCCAAAGCTTTAATTGGTAAGTATTTGGGTAAGGCGAAGCAGCGTTATTTAAATTCCATTCCGCTGATAAAAACTTAGCATCGAAAACGCCTCCTTGGCTATCTCTATCCAAAACGCCTAAATTTAGGAAAGCGTTGAACTCTGTAAATACCCTTCTTGCCGTTTCCTCTGGTCTATTTATATCCGCGTTAATATCGTCTCCATTAACAATGTTTTCGCTCACTAAAAGCGATTGGTTAGGGTCAAATACGAAAGCTTGGTAGCTAATTTTATTATACTCATTCAAACGGATAACGTAAAACTTGTCTCTCCATAAGAATACGCGAGCCAAGAAAGGATTAACCATCCGCTCAATAGTATCTTTTAAATACAATTGCTCGTTTTCGATTCTTACTCCATTGGTAAACTTAGCCGTCTCTCCATCGGTAAAAATTGCGTTTAAAGGGACGTTAAATTGTCTAAACGGGGTAATCGCATCGTCCATTCTAGTTTCGTGAATGTTAACGCCAACAAATACGTCTCGCTTATCAATATAGCTTTGATTTAAGGCACCAACTACAGCGGAAAGCGCTTGAGTTCGTGGGTCTGGCCAGCTAGAGAAATTTGACCTAATAGAATCTAAACCTTTCAGTCCGTCAATTGCGGTAAACTCAAATAGTTTAGGCCCGCTTTTAAATTGAGAGGTAATAAAGTCAGGCGCAATAAAACCAGTAAAGAAAGATTGGATTCCTTCAAACAAAAGGTAGTTTATTCTGTTTGTGCCACCTTGACCAACTGCAACAAATGTATTATTACCAAAAGCAGCACCCAAAAAAGTTGTATTTGATACTGGCAATCCTGTCCAATTTATTCCGTTTTCAGAATAATAAATTCTATTTACGCCAGTTTCAAAAACTGCAATAAAATATCCGTTTCCGTAAGTTATTGCTCTAGGTGATAAATTTGCTCCAGTAGGAATCCAATTTATTCCATCTGTTGAATAATGGTAACCTGTTGTAAAAATTCCGTTTTGATAAAAAATAGTAGTACTCCCAAAACCAGTACTTAAATCATTCCAACTAATTCCATCATAAGAAATTATAAATGTTGCTGGACTTGCAATTGTAGTTGCTACCCAAACTCCTCTTCCGTATGTAATACCACTTAAACCGCCAACACCAGCTGGCATTGTTTGTAATGTCCAAGTAATAGCATCTGGTGAGGTCATAATCGCTCCAGACGTGTAACTATTTAAAGCAATTGCAACCCATAATCCATTTCCATAGTGTAAATTTCCATAAATATCGTTTGAGGCTGGTGTTCTGCTTGTCCAAGTTAATCCATCTACAGATGTAAAAACATATGCAGTTGGCGTAACTCCACCCACATAACCAACAGACACAAATTGACCATTTCCAAAAGCAATTTGACTTGCAAAAAATCCGGGTACTCCAATAGAAGTCCAATTTATTCCATCTGTTGAATACCAAATAAGTTGGTTAGCGCTTGGTAATGCAATAAATTTGCCGTTCCCGTAAACAACTGATTTAAAGTTATTTGTATTGTTAACTTGTTGCCAATCCGTTATATCGTTATTAGTACCGATTTGACTTAAAACTACTTTCCAAGTTCGGTTGCCGCCAACTAGAAACTCGTTAAAATCTCCAGTCTCGCCAGCAATTGTAAAATCAACAGAGGAGCCTATAATCGTCTCTAATGGGTCGTTTCCTGTATTACCCCAGCTGTAAGTTATGTCGTTAATTTGGAGCGGCGTAACGGCCCCAGAATAGCCTTGTTTTTGTATTTGCAAGTCCCAAACATTACCGCCGTAGTTAGTCGCGTAACCGCCTTGGTATTTTAATCCGTAATCGTTAATCGGTACGTTTTGACCAGTTAAAACGACATACATTTTTGTATCTGCGCTTGGCATCGTAAAGCTAAACGAAAGCGCTGAGGATAAGAAAGTATTACCCGGCGAAGTATACCACATAGCTGCGTGGAATCCAGCATCTGGAACAACTGCAATTGTTAGAGTTGCTCCCTCTGTGTAAAATTCTAAAGGAGCTACTCCGTTAACTGTAATTGTGCCAAGTCCTTCACGAACTGCAAGCAAAAGCCTATAATCGTTCATTATCCTTTATTTATCCTGTTATTTGCTTGTCCAAATACATAAACCAAGTCTTGGCCTCTAACTACCAATTCACCGTTCAAATCTCTTTGAGCTGCAAACATTCCTCCTTGTGCGCCACCGCCAGCAAATTGACTACCTCCTCCAACTCCGCTAGAACCTACAGATCCACCTCCTCCGCCACCTCCTCCGCCACCTGGTCCTTTTTTACCAAGTGAACCGATAATTCCAGAGATTGCAGTTAAGGCAACGCCTGCCGCAATTGCTAAACCTCCAGATGGGATAGCAGTAAATGGATTAGACAAACCAATTGAAGCTTTACCAAAGGCAATGGTTGCAACACCGTACGCAATCAATTGCTCTCCAAATTGGCCTAAGAATTTCCCGAATGATCTTAATACAGATTGACCAACCGCCTGAATTACATTGCCTCCAGCGGCTAAAGATTCGCCAATTGTATAACCTAAATCTACAAATGCATTTGCTAAATTATTTTGTAAAAGATCACGAACGGTAAATGCAAAATCTGAAACTCTTTGCTCAAAATCAGTAAATTTTTTAGGATTTAGAGCAGTTTCTAGTTGTTGAATAAATGGTAAAGTGTTTTGAACTTGCTCACCAAATTCTGCGTCATTGATTTTTATTTTTACTTCTTTATCTTGAATCTTCTTAAGATTATCAGCAAATTCTAAAGCTTTTGTTGATGTGTTAGTAATTTCCTCATTAGCTTTAATAGACGCATCTCTAAATTGATAAACAGAAAACGTATATTGATCCCAAGCATTATCGCCAGTAACTTCTGGAACTAAACCAAGTGATTCATTTCTGGTTAAAACATTTCCAATTGCCTTTTCGTAATCTTTTGCCGAAAATGTCAGTTTATTTGTTAAATTTTCAGCGGTTTGAATACCTAAATTATAATCATCCCAGCCCTGAGAATATTGTTTTAATTTTTCCTTATTAGCATCAATTTCTTTACCTGTGTCTTTTACAAAATTCGCGCCTTTTGAACTTTGCTCTACAATTTGAGACTCAATAAATAATTGCTCCTTTATGATTTTATTTCTATCCTCAGCACTTTTTAATTGCTCCTTAATCAATTTATCGATATTCATCTGAATAATCATTGCGTCGTCATTCTCCGCAGTAAATTGACCCGCAACCCTAGCTCCAGCGTCTACCTTATTATTTATGGCACTTTGTAGCTTTTCTCTTAATTCTAATATTTTGTTTGCTCTATCCTCTTCTTGTAACCTAAGAGTTAAAAGGTCTCCAGCTTTTTTATCTAATTCAGCGGATAAAGCTTTAGCTTTTGATAGGGCAATAATATCATTTGTCAAATTCTGGTAAGATTCCCCAACCTTACCAGTTAATATTTGTTCGTCGGTTAAACTCTTTAAATATTCAGGATATTGTTTTTTTAATTCATCTACTGCTTCTAGTCTTTTTTCTAAAGAAATATTGGTATTTTCAGCTTGTATTTGTAATAGTTTAAAATTTGATATTTCTTTTTGAGCGCTAATTTGACCCTCTAAATTGGCTTTTGTAACGCCTTGTAATTTTTCTCTATATTCATCTAGGCTTTCGCTTAATGATTTAGCTGCCTCTTCAGATTTGAAAAAACCTTGCTGTTGAAGAGTCAATATAGTTGTTAAAGCTGATACACCTAAAATTAAAAGATTCCCAGAACTTAAAATTTGAGCTAGAGCTGATCCTAGTTTGGTTTTTAATGAATCTCCTTCTTTACCTAAACCTGAAAAAGATTGAGCCAATTGAGTAATGTTGTTACCAACACCGATAATCCCAAAAGGAGCATCTTGAATTACTCTAGCAAAATCTATTCCTATAGTATTGTATCGACTAGTAGCTTTTGTTAAACCATCAACTTTAGGAGCTGTTGCTTGTGCAGCATTACCTAAATTATTAAGTTGTGATGTGGCCGCAGCAACACCACTTGCTACACCAGCAACGTTTGCAACAACGTCAACTTCTATTCTTGGATTTGACATTTCTTTCTAGTTTAGATGCAATTTCTAACAATTTCTTCGCTTTAGCAAAGTCTTGAGGAGTAGACTCCAATGGCTTTATTTTTTTATCCCAAGGTAAAGGCCAAATTTGTTCTTGGGAAATATTAGCTCCTTTCTTTAAATGTGGCTGTAAGCCAATTATAGCGTGAACTCGCATTGATTCAACCAAGTCTTTCTGATCTATTTCGTGGCCTTTAACTAAAGCCTTTAACTCTTTTCGTGATAAAGCAAAAAGCTGATTATAGGGGATTTTTGTTCGCCCTACAATCAGCATTAAATTTTCTCTAGCGGAATAAGCTTCTTCTTCGTCTTGTTGGTACTCAGTTAAATTTTTTTTTCTTGGCTTTCACCAAGCCCAAGCTCAATCAACAAATCAGCTAAGACATCGTTAAACAACTTCATTACGTCTTTACCTTCAATCCAAATCTTTAACTCTTCCAATGTTACAGGAGTTGTTCCTTTACGAACGCAAGCAACCTTGTGACACTCAATCAAAAGAGCATAAATCATTTCGATTTTAGGGATTGCTTGTCCGCTAAATGCTTCTGCAATTCCTTGCCCTGTAAAATCCTCAAAGTTCGCCAAAGCGCCCAAATTTGGGTAAAAGAAAATCTCTCCCTCTTTGTAGGGAGCTGAATGGTACTTAGCCATATATTTTGTTTAGGTTGGTATTACGCTAATTACTGGAGCGCCAGCAAAGTCGAAAGTTCCAGAGAAAGATACTTGAGAGTTTCTTTCCGCAGTAATTTCGATTGAGTTTAATTGCGCGTCAACAGTAATGATTTTGTCGCCTGATTCAGTACCTCCAAAAACCAATTCAAATACTTTTCCGATGTCTTCCATCAAGTCAAAAGCTGAAAGGTTAGAGGCTCCAGTTGAAGCAAAATCAAGATCTCCAGAGAAAGAAAAGGAGCCAGATTTGTCACCGCCTTCAAGTCTAACGCCATAATCACCAGTACAATCGTTTCGAACGGTTACGGATTCATTGGAAATAGAAACTGACGCGGAGGTTTTACAAACGACAGGAAGAGAGTTCCACTCGAATGTAAAGAAATTGCCTAATTGATATGTTGCCATTGCTTATTCGTTTTAACAAATATACATAAAATTTTAATTATCAAGACACGAAGAAAATATCCAAGGTATAAGACAAGATTTTTTGATAAGCTATTTGGCTAGATCCTTGCTCAATCTGTACCCTAGAGAAGTTTTTTCTAATATTAATAGCTTGCAAATCCACTGGTAATGTCAAATAATCCAAAGTCATTTTCTGCTGAATAGCATTGGAGATGTTTTCTGATAATTTTTTACCTCCACTACCTTGCGCAAATTTTGTAACAATGCTAATCTGAAATGTTACGTTTTGTCTAATAGAACAATCGTTGTTTGTTGTTTCAGCTTCATTCTGATCAGTAATCAAAACATAGGATTGAGATCCTTGGTAAACCGCTGGATTAATTCCAGGTGGTAATTCGGTATCTCTTACTGGAATAGTAACCCCACTAAGAACTAAAGGTGAAATTGCGTTTATTACTGCAATTCGTATGTCGGTTGCTATATCTCTCATTTTAGAGCTTTATTTATTTCGTCTACCATATCACTCACTAAATTATCAGTATTTCTAAAGAATGCTGGATAAAAGTAAGGTCTACCAATAATACGACCTTTACCATTTCTAAAGAAATTGTCAGCTTGAGCTTTTATTTCTGAAGTATATCCAGCTCTTCCAAGAATTTGTTGCGCACTTAAACCAGTACCAAACTCCATCCAAGCTTCCCATTGTTCGCCTTGGATAGGAACATCTAAACCAATATTCCAAGATAACCCATTATTAAAAGATTTTTTATTAATTTTTTGGGAAATAAAACTTAAATTAATTGACGTATCTCCAATTTGATAAGAACCTGGAGCATTTAGAGCAGCTTCAAATTCAATACTAGTAGCTGTTTCTGCTAAAACACTTTGAACTGCGTTAACAATTGCATCTTCTTTTTTACCAAAATCAGCTAATGCCTTATCCAATCCTTTAATCTTTACCCCCATTACACACCTACCATTTGAATGATATATTCCTTATGTTGTCTTTGATCGTCCAATTGAACAGAGGTAATTTTGTAATATCTCGAGCGGTAATAAATTTGGTAAATCTCGCTTGGAACAAAAGAAACTCTGTACTGAATAGCTACAGTGTAGGTATTTGGCAAAACCATTTCACCAGACTCCAAACCGCTTTTCCCGTTCGTCTGTTTAACAGAAGCAAAAGTTTGTAGCATAACAGCAGGAGTTGGAGTTGTGCCTCCAGCTCCATCGCTTATGGTTTGAAAGTTTATAAATTCAACTTTCTGGTCGTATTTTCCAAAGTTTATCATACGAAATAGTCTGCTCTGTATCTAATTTCGGTTGTAATACTTGCCTTTTGAGCAACTTGCTCTTGAACGCTAATAATGTTTTGTCTAAACGCGAAATCAGTTGCAATGCGTTTAAGCATAGCGATTTGTAAATCTTGAGGCAATGGATTCGTATTGTTAAATCCAGCGCTATAAGTGTAGTTTTCAACTTCTGTTTCGTCAGTTGTTACATCCGCCACCCAAGGGCCAATTGGATAAATTCTCTCAGCTCTTTTATTATCCGTGATAACCACATTTCTTTGAACGTAAAGCATTCCAGAGGCTTTCTCTGATTCAATCCTAGCCGCTGGGATTAATTCGTTTTGGATAACAGAATCCCAGTCGTTAAAATCTATTTGCATCCAAGCCTTAGCCTCAGCCAAAGTAATTGGCTCGGTAGCTACTTGAGAAGCGTATCTAATGTCTAAAGGTCTTGTAACGCTCATTTCTTTTTTATTTCTTCTTTGTCCACCTTAATCCAAACTGCTAGTCCTTTATTGACCAAATAAGTGTTGTACGTCTTTCCAACGCATATTATTTCGCCTTTCTCAAAGGGTATTAAATCCTCTAGTAATTTTATCATAAAGATACTATTTATTTTGTCAAATGTTTTTTATCGTTCCAAGGCTCAACGTCTTGCCAAAGTCTATAGCCGTGAAAAACGTACAATGACCTTATTAAACCAACCTTTAAACCTAATTCTTTTACTCTCATAGAAAACAGAGAATCAAAGGCCAAGCTATTTTCGACAAACCTAATTTTTTTCCAAGTCTTATACTGGAATGCCATAAAGAATCCAGCAATGTATTCTTTAATCTCTTGAATACCTTCACCTTGGTAAGCCATCGCAATTTCGTAATGATTCCGAACGTTTAGATCGTAGCTAAACTCGTTTTTATGGAGTTGGTGTTTAGACCTTAGCCTATTCGTGTAACACCCAACCAATCCAAATTTATCTCCATCTAAAGCCAAAGCATCGTTTATTCGTTTTCCCCAGTCTCCAGTTAGATACAAAATGTCGCCGTCTTGCATTACAATCCAATCGTCGTCTTGGGCATTTAGGCTGCTCAAATACTGATTATAGGCTTTACCTATATTTTTATTTAAGTCGAATGGATTGGAGTAAAATATCTTTAAAGGTTGATCCACGTTCTCTCCTCGTAAAAGTTTAAATTCTTTTTTGAAGACGGATATCCAAATAAGCATTCACTAGGCTTTGCAATAATAGCTGGGAATCGCTCGGTTAAATATCTGTTCATTTCGTAATCCTTTAGCCTTACCTTTACTTTCTTGGTATTAAACCAGTAGAAAGAACCTGAATAATGAAAGTCTTGCGGAACGTATGGAGGGCAAGCCAAAAGCTTACCACATACCCCAGAGAATACTTTATTAGAAAGGTCTGGAATCGTTTCCAAGTTGCCTTTGTAACTATGTTCAATCCAAAGGTCTAAGCCGCGCCAAATAGGTCTAGAAACTCCTTTACAATGAGCGTAAAATGTGATTCCATCGTTTACTTTACTTATAGAATCTAAAAAGTGTACCGATTCTCCCATTATAGGATTATTCTGCACGACTTCAATTTCGCAGTCGCTTGGTAGGAGCGATTTTAAAGGCTCTAGGAAGGCTCTTCCGTCAACCGCTACCTTGACTACCTTTTTACCATTAAAAAGGCTCCAGTACTTGTTTAATAGCTTTAAATTGAGCCTGTGGTAATGAGTTATTTTACCGCCGTAGTAAATAAAGTAAATTAGATTCTTTGGAACGTCAACGCCCATAAAGTTGGTGTTTTTGGTTTCTCGATTAGCTTAAAGCCAAAGCCTTTAAACATTGCAATCCAATCCTTTTCGCTTTTAATATTAATGTGGCCCCAATCAGCATCAAAATCAGTAGTCCAAGGGACTGAAGAAAATAAAATAACGCGTGGTTTTACAGCATCTAAAGCCTTTGTAATCTCTTCGTCAGTCATATGCTCTGCTACCTCAATCCAAAGCATTAAATCCGCTTGTCTTGGCTTTTGGTAAACTTTTAGCAACGGGTAATTCTCCTTGCAATAATCTCTATGCGATTTAAATACATCTTGACCTAAAATATTAAAACCTTCTTGTCTTAATACCTCAGCATAAACTCCAGTTCCACATCCGTAATCCAAAACGCTTTCTGGTTTAAACTTCTTGCAATATTGAGCAACCTCTTTAGCAAGAGCTACAAAATCTGGATTATTCATCGTTAACTGAAAGTCATTTATTTCAGCTTGCAAAAATTCATTCTCTGTTATATTCATATTTCTCCACAAGTTTTACAATTTCTTTTATAATGCATTGGGCACTGTGTACCTTCTTGATTGCAAGGTTCCTTATCAAAATAAATAGGTAGCCCCCCTGGTTTAGTCAAATACCGCTCGCAAGACATTTTTAGCTTGCATCGTTGCGGCTTGCATAAAGTAAAATCTGCCATCTTTTATTGTTTTATTTTTAAAGTAAATCATTTCCAATGTGTTATACAAAAAAAGGCGGGAAAAATTCCCGCCCTTTTACACTAAACACAAACACAAACAAAATATTAAGTAGTCTCAAGAAGAGCCTTTGCAGTTGCAAACACACCCTTAACCAATACAGGAGTATCGTTAGCGGAGATGAATTGAACCAATCTCTGCTCGATTCTTACAGTCTTCAAGTTGTCGATGAAGTCATCTCCAGACTCTCCGATTGCTACCTGCAATCCGCTTCTCAAACGTACGTTGATAACTGAAAGGTCACCACCTACGAATTGTGCAGCAGTACCAGTCAAAGCGTTAGTTGGGATAATGTTTACTCCCCAAGCAGTAACTCCACCTTGTGCGTTGAAAGTAACGCCAGCTGGCAAGATATATTGCTTGTCTGCATCCTTCTCAGAAAGCATCAAGTGATATTGTCCAGTCTCAACGAATACTCCAGTTGCAGTTCCGTTCGCAGCTCTAACCTGAGCAATGATTCCGTGGATTACATCCCAGTTAGTTGCAGCCTCAACACCACCAGCCATAGACCCACCGGTGAAAGTAGTTGACTTAGAAAGCAAACCAGCAAGCTGAGGAGAAGTACCGTTACCAGTAAACAATTGGTTCTCGATTACAGTCTCAACACGCTTAACGCCATTGGACTGGATGTAAGAAGCCAAGTAAGCAGCATCCTCAAGCATTTCCATAGAAACCTTCATGTGAACACCAATCTTCTCAACCTTAGCTCTCTGCTCCTTGTATTGTACGTCGATTTGAGTTTTCTCAACACCTTCGCCAATCATTACTGGAGTACCTTCCTGGTCGTACTCTTCAACCCATACTGCATACTGAGTTCCGATAGCACCAACACTTGCGTTAGCAAGGTAAGTAAGCAAACGCTGACGGATAGGAGAAACAACACCAGTAAATTCGGAGATTGTTACTTGTCCAGAAGAAGCTTCGTTAGCAATAGTTGAAGCCAAAGTGATAGTTCCAACTGCCTTCTCGTTGATTTCGAAAACCAAAGGAGCTTTCAAACGAGCGTTAGGCTCAGACTTCAATCTTTCGATTTCAGCACGAACTGGCTCGTAAGCCTTCATAAACGCGCTCTTGAAATCTTCTGCGTTTACTTCTTTCTCAACTGCATTCTTTTGCAATGCAATATCAAGTTTGTCAAGTTGCTTTTGCATTTCAGCTGCTTCCTCTTTGGTTACAACTCCTGCAAAAGACTTTAGCAATGCCTCAGCTTTTTCGAAAGCTTCAGTTGCTTTTACCTCGGCGTTGAACGCCTTTGCCTTGATGGCTTCGCCAGCTTCAGCAATTACCGCCTTAACGGCATCAATTGTTAGATTTTCCATTTTTCTAGTTCTTTTTTTAGTTCGTTTATAGTTAGTGTCTCAACTTCCACGGCTTTCGTTTCAACTAAAGTAGGCTCGGCTGGCTTTAGCATTTCCAAAAGTGATTTTAATTGATTCTCTAATTTCTCAAGTGTTTCGTCAGTTGCATCTGAAGTCTTTACAAACTTCTCAAGTCTTGTTAAATACTCGAATGCATCCGCTTCGCTTTTAAGGTCAATAAAGGTAGTTTCTGGATTAGCTCCTAGAAATTGGACTGCGCTACCTTCGTACATCATTACCTCTTTAATCAAATTGGCTTTAGATTGTTGATCGTACATTTCTTTAATTGTACGGAAGCCAAAAGAATGCTGATTGATAAGTTCACTCTCCACCATCTTCTGAAAGTCCTGACCCATGTTATGGCTACCGATTTTAGCATCGTATCTCAAGCCTTTCTGATCTTCGTAAAGATTCATCATTTTTGCGACAACTTTTGTCTTATCGTGATCCAAAAGATACTTTATAAGTTGCTTTCCAGCTGGGCCACGCTCTTGGATTGTCTTGGTAAATGCACCTGGCTCGATAATATCTCCGTCCAAATCCTTATTACCGAAAACGGCAAAATAGCCAGAAACAATCCCTTGCTTCATGTCGCTATCTGCAAATCCTTGATTAAGTCCTTTTAATATCATTCTAGTGTCGTTTTCTTTTATTTCGCCTAATTCTCTAAGCTTACTTCTACTCCATCCTAAAGCAGCCTTACCACCCCAAGCATCGTACATCAAAAGACCGCATCCTTCTCCATAAGACGTAGAAGTCTCCAAATCAACCTCATGCCTACTCAAATACGAATACATTCTTTTAATAGTATCTAAGCTAATCGATTCGCCGTTTGCGAGTTGGTTTGCTCTTTGCTTTCCAACGGGCGTTCCGCAAGGTCCCCATCCATTTTCCTCAACGTAATCTAAAACGCGTTTAGCGTTGTTTCTTACCGAATCTGGATAATCGGAATAACTCTTTTCGTTTTCGTCAGCCATCTAGCTTATTCGTTTAAGCAAATATACAAATAAAAAAAATTATGAAACAAAACTACCTATATCCTTAAAATATCTTCTTGCATATCTTTCAGAAACATAAATTACTACACAAGAGCAATTTATAGTCTGAGCAGCACCACCATTTAAATCGCCAGGCTTGTCCATTAAAACTTGAACTCCATTACTATTGAATACAAATGGCTGATTAAATCTTATCGGCTTATTCTGCGCTAAAATGTGCTGAATCCTTGGTTCTTTTGCTCCTCCATGAATCCATATCTTCCATAACTGAGTTCCTGTCTGATTAGCCCAATCAATGGCAGATTTCATCTTACCTTCATTATATGCCCTTGTCGATTCAGTTCTAGCAATCGCTCTAGCTCGCTTGATGTCAGGAATTTGCTGAAGTAATCTTTCCTCAATCTGTCTAGGATTTAATCCTTCCTGAATACCTTGAGAAACAATTTCATTAACTCTTTTCTGAGTAGTATCTGTAACTTCAAAGATTAATTGACCTAGATTCTGTATTACCCAATTCTTTATAAACTCAAGCCAAGTTGCAACAAAGAAATTATCAGGCAGAAACTTCTTCTCCTTATTATCCTGTCTTATCCTATTAAACTCCTTAGTAGCAGAATCAACAAATACAGTCTGATAAAACTTAATGTAAGCCTCCTGCATAGGCATCAAAGGAACTACTGGTTTAGCCTGCTCCTTCAAAGCTTCTGTAAATATCTTTACCCCAAGGCGCTCGTATCTCTTGAGGTCAGCTTGTGCCGACCGTCTCACCTTGGAGTAATTTATTTTCCTCATTTCTTACGCTTGGAAATCGCTAAAGTCCGTTGCCGCATTTCCTAAAGCTTCATCGCTTGGAATTACGTTGCTAGGAATCCAATGCACGTCCATTGCAGGATCTTCGCTTGCGTGCCAATTCAATAAGCTTCTTACTTCGTTACCAGTAAAGTACGGCGATTTACCGTACGTATCTAGGATTACCTGAACGTCTGGTTGCAACTCGGAGAAAGATGAAATATCAAAGTCAATAACATAATCCATCCCATAAGAATGACCAATCCACTCGGTAAACTTCTCCTCAATCATTTGAAGCTGTGGCATAATTACGTCAGTAACCAAAGCTTTTTGCGCTCCCTCCAAATTGGCGTATGTAGCGTTTGAAGTAAACAAAACTGGATTAACTCCCCACAAACCGCAAAGAGTTTGCAAGTCCATATTCTGAGAGTTAATAATATCCATTGCCACAGGCGACAAACCAATTGCATCGTAACGCAAAGGAATAGAACTCGCAACAATCTTATTAAGGTTTTTACTTCCGTTAATTCGCTCGTCAATCCGCTCGTCCATCTTAGCGCGTTGCTCTGGAGACGGCCAAAACTCTGGATTAGGAACATTTGGTGAAATAATACCTTTTGCACCACCATTCTGGAAAGTTCTCTGCTTCGCCTCGGTCGCTTCGTTGTTAGCCTGTAATGTGGTAATACCAGCCAAGAGCGGAGGCATTCCGCGCAACTGTGCGCCATTCAAATCCCAAGTAAGGTTGGTTGTCTTAATGTGCAACACTTGACTAGCAGGAATCTCAATGTTCTGATCACCGATAATCAATTTATAACCTCGCACAGGCTCGAATAGGTTGCCAGCAACTATCTCCACATAGTTAGACGGCATAACGTACATTTCCTTAATCTTACCCTTATTCAGGCCATCTGTCGGCTGAAATCCGTAAACGAATATTTCTCCGCTAGTATTGTACCACGTTAGCATAGAATCCAAGAATTCAGCCCAAGTCTGCATTGGATTTGGATTCTTAATCAACTGGTTGACAGGATCGGAATAACTAACGTCCTGAAGCTCTTTTTTTCTAAATGCTATACTTTGAACTCTGTTTAATTCCTTAGCGCTATATTTTCCTCCTTTGTATTTCTTTGCCGCTTCAGTTTCCTTGTAAACGTAAGTAGGGCATTGTTTACCCTTTTCAGCTATTTTTCGAATAATAGAATAAACTAAGGCATTACCTTTGTATCCTTTATCGATAAATGTCTGTTGATTAGAGTCGTACCAAACTACCAGCGTGGAGGCTGTGAATTGGCCATATAGGATTTGATTGAGTAGGTTTACATCTGGTTTCTGTGGCGTCGAAATTACCGCAGGATTAATGTAAGACCTTAGAGCCTTTAATAGCATAGCATATTCGTTTTAGCAAATATACATTAAATATTTTTTTCAAAATATGCGACTCCCCAAAACCACATTACTACCAAACCCAAACGGCCGTACCAATCCCACGCGAATAGGTTAAAATTTAGAAATACAAAGGAAGCCAATAGATAACAAGCTATTATCCACATAATCAGTGCAATTGATTCTTTTTTCATATTGAAAATTCAAAGTTGTTTTTTACCATTAATTCAGTTAATCCCCAAACTAGCGCGTCAACTCGATCGGGGCTTTTTCCTTTGTCAGGGTCAAAGGTAACCATTTGAGATTCTAAGATCGGAAAACTTCCGACGTGATATATTTGCCCTTGCTCATAAAGCGAGTAAACGGGTTCTGCTCTGACGTATTTTCCTTTGGTCGCTGTTACTAACTTTATCCTGAAATTAGTTCCTTGGGATTTTAATACGGCTTCAACCATGTCACCACCTTGATTCTTTTCGGCAACTATACAATCAGCGTTCCATCTAAAAGCCGCGTCGTTAGCTACCTTTGCCCAATGGTTCGGGCTATATTTTCCGCTTAGGTCTTCCAACACATAGCCAAATCCTTCGCTATCTTTTCCGACTACAATAATTCCAGTTTCGTCGCTATTCATATTCGCAGTTACGGCTGGATCAATTGCCACAATTATCCTAGAAAGGTTAGGCGCTTCGCTTATTCTAGTTTTGGCGATTATTGCGCGATTCCATAGCATTCCGTCGGCGTCGTCTAACCAAGTACCTAAAAATAAATGCTCATATCGCGCGGGGTTTTCTCTTTTGGTTTTCTCGGCCGCTTGTATAAATGAATCGCTTAAGTTTATTTTATTATCTAGGTAAGTTGTATGAATGTAGGTCGTGTCGCTTCGCTTCTTTTTTACAAAGTCATTATAAATCCAATGCGATTTATAAGCGGGATTCATTACCAAAATAACGCGGTTAAAATTATCCTTTGCTCGTATTGATAGGTCGACCTTGTCGAATACGTCGGGATCGGTCAATTCCTCCGCTTCATCAATTATCCAAGTAGAAAGGCCCGCAATCGATTTAAGATTTGCAGTATTGACGCCTGAACTCGTTTTGATTCCACGAAATAGAATCTTTGAGCCTGTGAGCTTATTTATAATTTCGCTTTGCGTTACTTCGAAGTCATTTACTTTGCCCATTATTTCGATTTTATCCAAGAATTCAGGGATTATTGAAATGAAAGCCGAAACCAAAGTGTAACGGGTGAATAAAATCACGTGGCCTTTTTGGTAAGTTAGATTCAAAAGAAATAACGCTAACGTCCAAGATTTCCCCGATCCACGTCCGCCGGTTATTAAATAATACCTTGTTTCGGGTTCCTCGTAAAATAACGGTTTATAGCTATCTATTAATTGAATCATTTAAATAAATAGTTTTTCCGTTTCTATTTGTTCGCCCGGCTGTAGATCGCCGCCAAACCTTTCTGGGAACGTTTCGGGATCGCTTTCTATTTCGTCAACTACCTTTGCGGATTCGATAGCAATATTTTTCCCGATCCATTGAATAGGAGGTGCAATGTTTTGCCCGTTTGTCGTTACGTCAATTTGCTGCTTTGGTAATCCAAACCGATAACTCAACCAAAGTTTTATGGCGGCTGTATCGCCTTCCTTGCATTTAAATAACAAGGCATTCCAAATTTCCTCCGGTACGCTGATTGCGTCCATTTGTTCTATTATCCTGATTTCCTGAACTTTAGGTTTACGGCCGGCACCTTCTCTCGCCCCTCCCGCTCCCTTTTTATTTGTCATGGCAACTAAATTTGAAATAAAATGAATATTCAAACCAAAGGTAAATGAAAAAAAATTAATAAATAATAAAAAAAATAATTACAAAAGCTTGCACGATACTACAAACCTTTGTACATTTGATAAGTGATAAGGCACAAACAAACCGCAAAAGAGCGGATTGAAACCAAAAAAAAAGTAAAAAAAAATAAAAAATAATTAGCAAAATACTTGCATACAACTACAAACCTTTGTAAATTTACTTAAGATTTAAAACTAACAAAAACACTAAAACAAAAAACACATGAACACTACAGCACAAACAAACGGAAACAAAATGAGCGAAAACACAAAAGCAAACCTAATCGCTTTTGGTATTATGGGCGTAATCATTGCAATAGGTATTTTATACGGAATGGAACTAGACAAAATCGCGTTTTAATCATGAAGAAAGCATTTAAAATAATCGCAAAAATAATTTACATTATTATCGCATTCACCCCAATATTTTTCCTCGGATATTTATTAGGGCTTAAATTAATCTAATCAACAAAACACTAAAACACTAACAAAATGGAATTTACAAGAATAGCAAACGACATAAACGGAAACCCTAGATATGTTTTCCACTTTTTGAACTTCATTACTGATAAAGAGCGCGAAGGATTAACCCTAGATCAAAAATATAAATTAGCGGTTAAAAAAGCTCAAAAATTAGGCGGTAGAATTTACCGCGGTAAAAGTTTCGGAGGCGGTATTGTTTTTCAGTCTTACAACATCCAAGAAACAATTTTTAAAATTAGGTTGAATCAATACGCTAATTAATAAAAATAAATATTTTAAATCACTTGCTTTGAATTACAAAACGTTGTAATATTGTATACACTAAAACACAAACACAAAATGGAAACGTTAACAAAAAAAGAAGTAAAAAAACTATTGGGAACTGGAAATAGTAAGTTAGTAAAAACAGGCAATGAACTAGGGGTAAAAATATTTAATTTTTCGATTCCGGCCGGTAATGACAAAATAACTGGAAAAATTACCTGTCCATTTGCGGCTGAGTGTTTAAAACTTTGTTACGCTAAAAAAGGCGCTTACGCCTGGTCTAACGTTCAACTTGCATTACACGAAAGGTACACGGCAAGTAAAGAAGCGGATTTTATTGAGCGTATCGATACGGAATTGATTAAGGAAACAAATAAAAAACACAAAAAACAAATTTATATCCGGATTCATGATTCCGGCGATTTCTACAGCCCGGCATACTTCGCTAAATGGTTAGAAATTGCTAGATTAAATCCAGGCGTACGTTTCTACGCGTATACGAAATCGCATTCGTTCATTCGTGGAAATTTTGCGATCCCTGAAAACTTCGATTTAATTTTTTCCTTAGGTAGTAAAAACGACGAACTAATTAACCAAGAAACCGAGCGACATTCAAAAATTTTCTATTCTATGGACGAAATGAACGCGGCCGGATATACTGACGCGAGCTACCTAGATTTAAACGCCACAAAATGGTTCACTGGTAATAATAAAATCGGGCTTTTGATCCACTAGTATAAATCCATAAACAGAAAACAAAATGAAATCTACATTTAGACAGTATACCACTATTTCGGGCCGGACTATTTTAGTTCGCCCGAATTACTCAAAGCGAGTTTTTACTATTCAAACCGAATTAAGTACGTTTAAAACGTATAAATTAAGCGAAAATAGTTTTAATTATAATTTATTTAATACCGGTAACGAGTGGGAAAACTACCTAATAACTTCGCCGGATATTTTCGCCGTAAAATAAAAGCTACTTTGGAACTTTGGGCCGGATCGATTCCGGCCGTAGCTTCTCTTATTTATAACTTAAACCACAAAACAAAATGACTGATTTATTCGAATACCCGGAATTATGGCCCGTAAATTTACGGGCAATTTTGGCGCGTTACTTTACTGAGGAAGCGAACTACAAAAATTTAATACAGTTTAAAAACGACTTGGAAAAAATAGGTTATTCGATTGAATTCGGTTTGGATTGCGTCGCATTTAATTTGCAAAAGATAGACGGCTTTAAATAAGCCGTTTTAAGACGTTGAAATTTTCAGCTATAGATTACCACTAATAAAAATTTATCTCTTTACTACGGGCTTAAAAATGGGCCGATTTGATTAAATAAAATCCTTAGTGGAAATCAAAATAGTTAGTGGAAATCAAAAGCAGTAGACGAAACCAAAAAGCGTAGACGAAACCCAAACGCTTAGTGGAAATCAAAATAGTTAGTGGAAATCAAAACTGCTAGTAAAAATAAATCCCTAGTGGAAATCAAAACCGCTAGATTAAACCAGCGTAAAAAATTAGCCGCGCTTAGTAGAAATTAAAACTTAGTGGAAATTAAAAAGAGTAAACCCAAACCAAAGTAAAATAAAATAGTTAGTGGAAATTAAAATAAAGTTTAAACGGAAAAAATCCAAAATCCCTAGTGGAAATCAAAATCCGTAGTGGAAATTAGAACTGGTTCTAACCGGTTACAAAATTCCAAATCCTAGTGGAAATTACAATTTCTTAAATCCTTAGTGGAAATCAAAATCCCTAGTGGAAATATAAAACCCTAGACGAAATCCAAACCCATAGACGAAATCTATACCTAGTGGAAATTAAAACCTAGTGGAAATTAAAATTATCCAGGACGTAGTGGAAATTAAAATCGGTAGTGGAAATTAAAACCGTAGTGGAAATTAAAACCAGTCAAACAAAAAAATTACCGCTAGTGGAAATCAGAAAATAAATATTACAATTTGCTTGCATTGAATTACAAAAGATTATAATTTTACTTCAAGTTAAACACAAAAACAAAAACACAAAATGCTTAAAGATCATTATTACTGTTTAGACCAGTCAGGATTAACCTTAGAACTGGAATCGTTTGAAAACGACGGAATCGCCTTAGAACTTTATTTTGGCGGTGGAAAATCAATCACGCTGGACATTTACGATAATTTGACGGAGAAATTCTCTGACCATTTTAGAACTATTTGTTCTGTTTTAGATCCATTTATTGTTGAACAATTAGAAATCGAAATTAAGAAATGCTTTACGAAATGATGTCAGCCACGGAATACGGAATTCTAAAAGGCTTTAGCGAAAAATCAACCAGAGTTCACCAGATTATTAGATCAGGTAACTTTCCTGCCGAATGGGTGCAGGCTCCTAAAAAAATAGGAAATCAGTGGATAGTATTTGTAGACTTAAATTGGATTAAAGATGCTGGTATACGTTAACGAGGAAATCGACAAATTTATCGCCAAGAACTACGGCGAAGTTTCGCGAGAACAGCGAATAGCAATCTCGAATACATTCGAGTTGTATTGGGACAAATACGGATTCAGGTACGCGCAAGTTAAAACGCTCAAAAAACACGAACCTACCCCCCCCCCTCCCCTTTTTCTAGGAATTAACTAAAAAATTTTAAACACAAACACAAAATGAAAGAATTAATTGCAATCCAGAGCGAGCTTAAAGCTCCAAAGAACCAGTTCAACGCGTTCGGTAAGTATAAATACCGATCCTGCGAGGATATTTTAGAAGCTGTAAAACCTTTGCTTCTTAAATACGGATGTACGTTAACTATAGACGACGAGGTTAAAGAAGTTGGCGGTTTAGTATTTATCGAAGCAACCGCAAGCATTCAAAAGGACTTGGAAGGTCGCACGGTAAGAGCGCAGGCTGGTATTGATCCAAACCGAAAAGGTATGGACATTGCACAAAGTTATGGAAGTAGCAGCTCATATGCTCGAAAATACGCGCTCAATGGGCTTTTCCTTATCGACGATACGAAAGACCCAGATTCGACTAACGACCATGGTGGTAAAAAAGAGGAATTAAATCCTTCTCACGTTAAATGGCAAGGCGCCAAAGAATCTTTGGCAAATGGAAAAGTTTCCATAGAGCAAATTAAGTCGGTTTATATTTTAACAGCACAAAACGAAAAACTTCTATTATCATGAACTTTAAATGCAGAGCAAGTGCGCTTGGTCAGATTATGACCAACGCGCGAAGTAAAAACGAAACTTTATCGCAAACAGCAAAAAGCTACTTGGAAGATTGGGTAAAAGAGCAGGTTTACGGAGTAAAAAAGCAAATTAAATCCAAATACATCCAAAAAGGTTTGGCCTTGGAAGATCAGTCAATTGAGTTTTACTCAGTAGCAATGGAAAAGGATTTTATGATTAAGAATCTAGAACACTTTGAAGATGATTTCTTCACAGGAACTCCAGATTGTTTCCACGAGGGAATAGTATACGATTTTAAAACCTCGTGGGACTGCTTTACTTTCCCTCTGTTCGACCAAAGTCCTGATACTGGATACTTCTATCAACTTCAGGTTTATATGCATCTGACGGGCTTAAAAAAGGCTAAGTTGGTATACACGCTTCAGGACACTCCAGATTTCTTGACTTTTGATGAGCCAGTAAGCTATTCTCACGTGGAAAATCAATACAGAATCAAGGAATTCGATATTGATTACGATCCACAGGTGATTGAATCCGCAAAGGAAAGAATTTTAGAGTGCAGAGAATATCTAAAAGAACTTTTATCATGAGCGATATAACAATGTGCGAAGGAATAGATTGCCCGATTCGAAGTAAATGCTACAGATTTATGGCTATTCCGAATGATTTCCAGCATTATTTAAAAAAAACTCCGTTTGAATACGATTACTGTGATAAGTTTATTTCATATCAAGAAGAAATAGATTTGGATAACATAAAATTTATAAATAATGGCGGACATAACGATGTGCATGGGGACTAATTGTCCCCAGAAAGAAACTTGCTACAGGTTTACAGCAAAGCCAAATGAATACAGACAATCCTATTTTATAAAAGAACCTATCAAAGACGGAAAGTGCGAAATGTATTGGGGGGATAAAGCTGAATTAGTTTTTAATCAACTAAAAGAAATAGTAAAATGAAAGAGACAGCAGTAGATTACTTATTTCAGAAACTCTGGGATACACCAAAGGATAAACTTACCTGGTACAAAATCCTAGTAGATGCCAAGGTGATTGAAAAGGATGAAATCATAAATGCATATCTTGACGGATACAAATCACATCCTTATTTAGCAGAACAATACTACAAACAAAACTTTATAGACAAATGACATCATTAACACAAGCACAAAAAGACGAAATAGCTAGACAATACAGACTAAAGATTGAAAATAAGAATATTGCTACATTTCTAGGATTATCCAAGCACATTGTAAACAATTACATTTACAAGGAATATCTTAAGACAAATGAGAGATCGAAGTACACAGCAGAACATTATAAAAATGCTGATAAGGTTATTGAAATGTACAAGCTAGATTTTTCCTACAAACAGATTTCTGAAAGAACTGGTTTAAGACATCACCAAATCTGCGAAGTCATAAAGTTAACAACTCATCGCAGAAGACAAGGAATAACAATAAAAAATCTTAGAGAAGTACAGCGTTTATGGGAACAAGGAATGAAGATTGCTAATATTTCTTACAAGCTAGAATTACCTTATGGCCAAGTTCAATATTGGGTTCGAAAGATGAGATCAGAGGTGTACACAAGTTTACACTAAGTGTACACCTAAGTGTAAACCAAAATCGGCCTAAATTCGCTCCAATCGCAATAAGTGAACACTTTGAACACTTTTTGACAAAAATGAAAAAAAATAAATTTTCAGTGGTCAAAAAAAAATACATTACAGAAAAAAGTGTAAACTTGTAAACCTAAGCCAAAAAAGTGGTAAAAATCGGTCAAATTAAAGCGTATAAGCGGTTTTAGGGGTTTACACTCTAGTGTAAACTAAGTGTAAACTAAGTGTACACTTTTAGCCAAAAAACACCCTACCCCCCCCCTTTTTTCCAAAACTTTGTAAAAAACAAAATGAACGTAACACTAGGTAGAGCAATCAACTTACTGAACTCAGGGTTCAGTGTAATGCCCATATCAGAAGGCAAAAAACCGCTTATTTTATGGAAGGAATACCAGACAAAAAAGATAGAAAAAGCCGAGTTAGAACGGCTAGAGTCTAAAACTAAAGGTTATGGTATTATTACAGGATTTTATGGTACTGAATGTATAGACATAGATTTAAAAGTATTCCCTAGTGTACAAGAGGGTAAGAAATTCTGGAATGAGTTTATTGCATTCGTTTCAGATTACATAGACGACTTCGCTAGAAAGTTCGTAATCTATAAGACTGTTAACTCTGGATACCACATTATCTACCGATGCGAAAAGGTAGAGGGAAACAGAAAGCTTGCAACTCTTAAGGGACATTCTCAAGCCTTGATTGAAACTAGGGGAACTGGTGGATATATTTACATCTACGATAATCAGGTAAGCGAATTGTCCTACGAGGAAATACAGGAAATTTCCGTAGAAGAACGCGATTTGTTAATTAATCTATGCAAATATTTTCACTACGAGGAAAAGGTAGACGAAATAAAGCCAAAAGAGGCCGATTACAGCGGACTAACTCCTTGGGAAGATTATAACCATAGGAACAAGGCTTTGGACCTCTTACAGGGCGAATTTATAGCCATTAAGCACCTGTCTGATAGAATAGTGCTGCGCAAGTATGAAAGCAAGGATGCTTTGCACGGATTTATCTACAAGGATACTGGTCTATGCTACCTATTTACTACTGCGACGATCTACCCGCACGAAACACCGCTTAGTCCGTTTGCAATCTACGCTTGGAAGTTCTTTCGAGGTAACTACTCTGAGGCTGCGAAGGAATTGTACAAGGAAGGATACGGCGAGCGCAAGATTAGGAAGGTAGAAATTGAGCGAATCGAAATCCCCAAGGAGGAATTGACATTCCCAATAGAGGTGTTCCCTGAAGAGTTACAGAATTATATTCTGTTAAATCAGAAAACTCTAAACCATTCTATTGACTATATGGGATGCTCCTTACTTTGGTACATTTCTATATGTATTGGTAACAGCTGCAAGGTTCAGGTTAAAACAGGCTGGAAGGAATCTGTAAACATTTGGCTCGGCTTAATTGGTAAGGCTGGACTAGGTAAAACCCCTAGTATAAATGCGGTCATATTCCCATTATCTAAGAAAAATAGTTTTGAGATTAAGCACTATCAGAACGAGTATAAAAAGTACAAAGAATATGAGAAGCTAAGTTCTAAGGATAAAAAGGATGTAGAGGAAATTAAGGAGCCAGTAAGGAAGCAGATTATTGTTAACGATGTTACCGTAGAAGCGTTGGCCGATCTCCACGAGGAAAACGAAGTTGGAATCGCTGTATTTAAGGATGAACTTAACGGCTGGATCAAGGATATGAATAAGTACAAGCCTGGATCTGACCTTGAGTTTTGGCTATCCTGTTGGTCTAATCAAGAAGCAATTATGACTCGAAAGACTGCAAAGAGTAGCTTTATTCAGTCTCCTTTGATTCCCGTGCTGGGTGGTATACAACCTGGTATATTTTCTCAGATATCCACGTTGGAAAATAAGGACAACGGATTCCTAGATAGATTGCTTGTATGCTATCCTGATAAGGAAATTGAGCATTACAACCGCAATGCGATAGATCAGGAAGTATTGGATTGGTACGAGGCTTATATGAGTCAATTCTACAACTTGATTAGAAAAGAAGTCTTGCAGTTTAATAAGTTCGGTGAGATTGAACCTAGAGTGATACGATTTGATGCGGAAGCAGAGAAAGAGTGGGAGAGGATATTCAACAACATCACAGATATGCAGAACTCAGACGATATTTCTGAGTATGTCAAAAGTATGTTGAGTAAGCAGAAGGCTTACATTCCAAGATTTGCTCTTATTATTAATTCAATTACTGCTTACAACAAAAGCGATGGATTTGACTGGGTCAGCAAGGATAGTTTACTAAAAGCTGAAAAATTAAGTAACTACTTCATTGCAATGTCTAAGAAGATTAAGGTAAACTCTATTGAAAGTTCAGAGCTTGGTGAGTTGGTTAGGTCATTAAAAAATGAATCGATTGAAAGAAAAATAC